>Ga0209321_10000460_pt1 | contig 26277 bp, 25 predicted proteins | sample Rifsed16ft4_FD_184012 | JGI IMG/M metagenome (GOLD analysis project Ga0209321, IMG submission 184012) | Soil microbial communities from Rifle, Colorado, USA - sediment 16ft 4 - CSP-I_5_4 (version 2) | ecosystem: Environmental > Terrestrial > Deep subsurface > Rock core/Sediment | place: Rifle...
TCGACGATCCCCGCCTTGTCGGAGACGCTGATCAGCGCCAGCCTGACCGCGTTCACTTGATTCGGTGGCGGCGCATCTTCGTGCGCAGCGTATTGCGATCGATGCCGAGCATGGTGGCGGCGAGCGTCTGGTTGCCCGCCGCCTTGCCGAGCACGGTCTCGATCATCGGCTTTTCGACGTTCTTCATCACCATGTCGTAGATGGCAGTCGGTTTCTCGCCTTCGAGGTCGCGGAAATAGCGCTCGAGCGCGCGTCGCACGGCGCCAGCGAGGTCGCTGCTGCGGCTCATGCGGCGCGGTCCTCCGCAAGGCCGCCGGGGTCGTTCGCGCAATCGGCCAGTCGATCGAAGAACGAGCGCACGGCGTGCAATTGCCCGGCGGCGGTTTCGATCCGGTTGGCCTCCTGGCGGAATGCCGCGCCGCCGGGCAGCGCATGCACGTACCAACCGATGTGCTTGCGCGCCACGCGCACGCCCTGTGGTTCGCCGTAGAGCGCGTGCAGCGCTTCGAGATGCTCGAGTACGACGGCACGCATCTCCGGCAGTCCCGGCGCCGCGAGGCGCGTGCCGGTGGCCAGTTCGTGCTCGATCTCGCGGAAGATCCAGGGCCGGCCGAAGGCCGCGCGCCCGATCATCAGGCCGTCGGCGCCGGTAAGCTCGAGCACCGCGCGCGCCTCGGCCGGGGTGCCGATGTCGCCGTTGGCGATCACCGGCAGGCGCACGCCCGCCTTCACCTCGGCGATGGTGTCGTACTCGGCGTGCCCGGCGAAGCCGCAGGCGCGCGTGCGGCCGTGGACGGCGAGCAGCCGCACGCCGCAATCCTCGGCGATGCGCGCAATGCGCACGGCGTTGCGCCGTTCGGGCGCGGGCCCGGTGCGGATCTTCAGCGTCACCGGCACGTCGACCGCCGCGATCACCGCTTCGAGGATGCGCGCCACCAGCGCCTCGTTCTCCAGCAGCGCCGAGCCGGCGTAGACGTCGCAGACCTTCTTCGCCGGGCAGCCCATGTTGATGTCGATGATCTGCGCGCCGCGCTCGACGTTGGTGCGGGCGGCCGCGGCCATCAGCGCCGGCTCGGCGCCGGCGATCTGCACCGCAACGGGGCCGGGCTCGCCGGCGTGGTCCACGCGCAGGAGCGACTTTCTCGAGCCGCGCAGCTCGGGGCGCGAGCTCACCATCTCGCAGATCGCGAGGCCGGCGCCGTAGCGCCGCGCGAGGATGCGGAACGGCCGGTCGGTCACGCCCGCCATCGGGGCAGCGAACAACGCATTGCGCAGGACGTGCCCGCCGAGCTGCATGTGACTTTCAGAGTTCCGCGCGAAGGGAACGGAATTCTATAAAAGTTCAGGGCAGCGCGGAAGGCCCGAAGATCATGCGCCGCGCAAAAAAGCGCCGCGCCACGGGCAGCAGGTCGAGATGACCGGCAAAGGGAGGCGGCGAGCGGCGATGGAGCCGAAGCCCCGCGCCCTCCTGATGGTCGCGATCTTCGCGGGGCTCCTCGCGTTCCACCTGTGGCTCCTGTACCGCATGCTCGTCCGCGGGGACGTCGTCCTGGAACGGCCCCACGGGCATCACGAGGTCCGGCCGCAGGAGCTCGGGCAGGTCCCGCTCGTGGAGGCCTGGGGCGATCCACTCATAGCCTAGTTCCTTCGCGAGCCGGTCGTACTCCCGCTTGATGCTCCACCTCGCATCGACCTTCTCGATGATCGTCGCGTAGCTCTCCCGCGTCACGCGGGCGATCTCGATCAGGACGTCCCGCCAGTCGGGGATTAGGTGGAGAACGTGGTTCGTCGTCGCGACGTCGAAGGAGCGCGGGGCGAAGGGGAGCCGGGCCCCGTCCGCGAAGACGACGTTCCGGAGCCCCTTCGCGAGGCCGAGGTCGACCATCTTCCGCGAGATGTCGATCCCGACGAGGTCGATCCCGCTCTTCTGGAGCGGCACCGCGAAGCGCCCCGTTCCCACGCCGACCTCGAGGACCCGTTTCCCGCGGAGCTGCTCGAGGAGTGCGTGGACGAGGCGCGCGTTGACCTTCGGGGGGATCGTGCGGGTCGCGTCGTAGATTGAGGCGACGCGGTCGAACGGGAGGCGGGCGGGCATCCGACGTCGCGATGGCACCCCGCCCGAAAAAGGTGTCCCACGCGTACCCTTCGGTCGAACGCCTTCGTGCGTCCGATAGTTTCACCCACCCCTCCGTCTTACCCTTTTAAGCATGGCCCGGGATGAGAAGCGAGGTGACAGGATGGCCGTCTCTGCGAAAGCCATCGACGAACTCCCCGGCGTAGGTCCCGCGACCGCGGAGAAGCTGCGGGAGGCAGGGTACACGGACCTCATGGCCCTCGCCGTGGCCTCGCCCCAGATGATCGCGGACGCCGCGGAGCTCGGGGCCAACGTCGCCCAGAAGATCATCATCGCGGCCCGCGAGGCCGTCGACGTGGGCGGGTTCGAGACCGGGGACGTGATCCTCGAGCGCCGGAAGAGCGTCGCGAAGCTTACGACCTGCTCGAAGGCCCTCGACGAACTCCTGGGTGGCGGTCTCGAGACGCAGGCGATCACGGAGATGTACGGGGAGTTTGGCAGCGGGAAAAGTCAGTTGGCCCACCAGCTCGCGGTGAACGTCACGCGATCCGAGGACGACGGAGGCCTGAACGGCGACACCGTCTGGGTCGACACGGAGCAGACGTTCCGCCCCGAGAGGATCCGTCACATGTCGGACGCCTTGGACCTCGACCCCGAGACCATCCTCAAGCGGATCCACGTCGCCCGGGCCTTCAACAGCCACCACCAGATGCTCCTCGTCGAGAAGGCGAGCGAGATCGCCAAGGACTTCCCGATCCGTCTCGTGGTCATCGACTCCCTCACGGCGCACTTCCGGGCGGAGTACATCGGCCGCGGAGTCCTCGCGGAGCGCCAGCAGCTCCTCAACAAGCACATCCACGAGCTCATGCGCTTCGGTGACCTCCACAACGCGGTCATCTACGTGACGAACCAGGTTCACTCGAAACCCGACGCGTTCTTCGGGGACCCGACGAGGCCCATCGGAGGCCACATCGTCGGGCACAGCGCGACCTTCCGCGTGTACCTGCGGAAGTCGAAGGGCGGCAAGCGGATCGCCCGGCTCATCGACTCCCCGAGCCTGCCGGAGGCCGAGGCCGTCTTCAGCGTCTCCGAGGCCGGCATCCGCGACTGAGCCCTGTCACGCGTTGTCGGGACAGCTTGAAGTAGCGTCCGGCCGTTCGGATGGACGCGTTCATGCGCCCGCCCCTCCTCCTCGTCCCCGGGCCCGTGCCCCTCCATCCTGCGGTCCAGGAGGAGATGGCGAAGCCCGCCGTACCGCACTACGGGGAGGCGTTCATCCACACGTACCGAGAGACCATCGACCTCCTCCGGCACATCTGGTCTTCGCCGGACGGCCGGGTCTTCCCAATCATGGGCCCCGGGCATGCCGGGCTCGAATCGATCGCCTTCACGTTCCTGCGGCGCGGGGACCGCGTCGTCGTCCAGGAGAACGGCTTCTTCGGCGGACGGATCGCCGAGGTCCTCCGAGCCCACGGGGTCCGGACGGACCTCGTCGCGTCCGCGTGGGGCGGGGGGCCCGACGTCGACGGGGTCCGGAAGGCCCTCCGGGAGCCTGCCAAGGCCCTCGCGGTCGTCCACAACGAGACCTCGACCGGGGTCACGAATCCGCTCGGCGAGCTCCTCGAGGCGGCCCACGACGCGGATGCGTTCGTCCTGCTGGACGCGGTGTCGTCGTTCGCGGGGATCCCGGTCCCCATCGAGCGCCTCGGAATCGACGCGGCCTTCAGTGCGTCCCAGAAATGCCTCGCGGCCCCGGCCGGCTTCTCCCCCGTCGCGATCGCGCCCGCCCTCTGGGAGTCCGCGAAGGCGCCCGACGTGGACGGCTGGTACCTCAACCTGGCCACCTGGTCCCGCTACGAGTCCGAGTGGGGGGACTGGCACCCGACGCCGACGACGGTCTCCTCGAACCTTTTCTACGCGCTCCACCGGGCCCTCCGCCTCGTGAAGGAGGAGGGGCTCGAGGCCCGCTACGGCCGGCACGCGGCCATGGCGGCCCGCGTCCGGGGCGGCCTCACGGACCTCGGCTTCCGGTTCCTCGCGCCTCCGGACCTCGCGTCGAACACGGTCGCGTGCGCGGAGCCTCCTGCGGGCGCGGACGCCGCGACCCTGATCCACAGGCTTCGGGAGGACCGCGGGATCTACGTGTCGGGCGGGCTCGGCCCGCTCCGCGGGAAGGTCGTCCGGATCGGGACGATGGGCACACAAGCGGAGCCCGAGGTCGTCGACGCGCTGCTCGATGGGGTCCGGGCCTGCCTATGACGTCGGGTCGGGGAGGAACCGGCCGAGCCAGGCGAGGACCGTCTCGATCTCCTTGATCTTGTTCGTCATCTTCCGGGGCCGATGGCCCTCGTCGGGGAACTCGAGGTACTCGACCGTCTTCCCCGCGGACTTCATGTCCGCGAACATCTGCCTCGCCTCGCCGACGGGGCAGCGCGGGTCGTGCGCCCCGCCTGTGAACAGGAGGGGCGCTCGGATCTTGTCCATCGAGAAGCGCGGGGAGTAGCGGCGGAAGTGGTCGATCTCCAGGTCCACGTCGCCCATCTTCCAGCGGTCGTAGTGGCGGAGGCTCCCCCGCTCGTCCTTGCACGCGGTGAACCAGTCGAAGTACCCGACGATGCTCGCGCCGACGGCCCACAGGTCGGGAGCCTGGATCATGCAATGGGCGACGGAGTACCCGCCGTACGACACCCCGAGGATCCCGAGCCGCCCCGGCTCGCAGATCCCCTTCTTCAGGAGCCAGCGCCCGCCCGCGATGATGTCCTTCATGTCCGCCCCGCCGAGGTCCCGGTTGCTCCTGTGCCGGTACGCCCGGCCCCAGCCCGTGCTCCCCCGGTAGTTCGGGAACAGCATCGCGAACCCCTGCGCGACCATGAACTGGGTGTTCGTGTCCCATTCGTTCATGACCTGCCACTCCGGGCCGCCGTGGGGCTCTACGAGGGCCGCCCCGCGGGACCGCGACGTCTTCGGGAGGAAGAGCATCGCGGGGATCTTCCGCCCGTCGAAGCTCGTGTACGCGACGAACCGGCCCTCCGCGAACTCGTCCCGCGGGAGCTTGACCCGGGCGCAGTCGACGAGGACCTTCCTCGCCCCGCCCCGTTGGAGGAGGAGCCGCGTGGGCTGGACGGACGTCGAGTGCTGGTACAGGAGCCCCTTCCCGTCCGGGTGCCATCGGGGGTGGCTCGCGAGCCCCTTCGCGGGGGACACGACCCTGAGGCCCCGGCCCCTCGGGTCCGCCGTCTTGAGGACGACGTTCCCGTCCCGGTGCTCGAGGAAGGCGATCCGGGACCCGTCGGGGGACCACACGGGCATCGCCTTGTCCCGCGGCCCCTCGACGATCCAGCGCACGCGACGCGTCGCGATCTCCAGGACGCCGACGTCCCCGTGATCGTGAACGTTCGAGCTGAAGACGAGCTCGCGACCGTCGGGGGACCAGGGATGCGCATGGCCCCATCCCCCGCCGAACTCGTCCACAAGCTCCGCCTCCGCGTCGGGGGAGCTCACGAGGGTCTCCACGTGACCGTCGAGGTCCACGACGTGGATCCCGTCGAGGTTCCCCGTCCCCGTCTGGAACGCGATCGCGCGTCCGTCGGGGCGCCACGCGATCTCCACGACGATGTCCTCCGAGAACGTGAGCTGGCGGGGCTCGCCGCCCTCCGCGTCGACGACGAAGACGTTCTCCTTGTCCTCCCGGCGGTTCGAGATGAACGCGATCCTCCGTCCATCGGGGGACCACCGCGGCGACGCGTCGTCCTTCGGGTGGTCGGTGATCCTCCGTACGGCCCCGCCCTTCGTGGGCACGACGTACACGTCCGCGTTCTCGTCCCCCTCGAAGTCCGCCTGCATCGCGATCCTCGTGCCGTCCGGCGAGAATTCCGGGTTGAGCATCGCCTCGGAGGACTTCGCGAGGGCGCGCTCGCGCCCCGTCTTGAGGTCCTTCACGTACACGGCATACTGCTCGCCCTTGTTCGCGGCGTACGCGAGGAGCCGCCCGTCCCGGGACACGTCGAAGTTCTCGAGCTCCCAGATCTTCCGTCGATAGCGCGCGGGGCTGAACGTCACCTTCCGAGGCATGGACCGCACCGGCGCGCGCGGGAACGCGAGGAGGGATAAAGCCATGTCCCCCGCGTTCGTACCGGCTCCCATGGCCCTCAATGTCGCGACCCTCCCCATCACCGTGGGCGTCGGCGGCTTCCTCGCCCGCGGGTCGGACCTCCTCGTCGTCCGGAAGACGTACGGCCCTTGGTCGGGCCTGTGGACAATCCCCTCGGGGTACGTCGAGCCCCGCGAGCCGGTCACGCGGACGATTGAGCGGGAGGTCGAGGAGGAGGCCGGGGTCGTGGGCCGCGCGGAGGCCCTCGTCGGGGTGAGGAACCTCGTGACCCCGAAGGTCAACGACACATTCCTCGTCTTCACGATGGCGTACGTCTCCGGCGAGCCGCGCCCCGACGGGGTCGAAGTCACGGAGGCCGCGTTCGTCCCCCTCGAGGACCTCGCGAGCTCGGACGAGTCGGCCCCGTTCACGAAGGCGATGATCGCCCGCCTCCCGGGGTCCCGGGGCTTCCGGCTCGACGGATACCGGCCGCCGAAGGACCGGCTCGACCACGACGCGTACCTCCTGTTCGTCGAGGGCGCGAAAGACCTTTAGGACCGCGCCCCTTCCCGCGTCCGTGGCGGACACCCTCGTCGCCCAGCCCCTCGGGACGAAGTTCGTCCTCCCGGGGGACGCCCTCCCGCGGCTCCGGGAGATCCTCCGTTCCGGGGGGCTCGTCGTCCATCCGACGGACACCGTGTACGGCCTCGCGGCGGACCCCTTCAACCTGGCCGCCGTGGAGCGCCTGTACGCGGCGAAGGCCCGTCCGCGGGACCTCCCCGTGTCCGTCGCCGTCGCGGAGGTGCCCGACATCTTCCGGTTCGGCGCCCGCACGCCCCTCGCGGAGGCCTTCTGCGAGAAGAACCTGCCCGGGCCCTACACGGTCGTCCTGCAGGCGACCCCCGAGGCCCCGCGGGCCGTCGTCTCGAAGGAGGGCCGGATCGCCCTCCGGGTGCCGGATCACCCGATCCCCCGCCTCCTCGCGAAGGCGTTCGGCCCCGTCACGTCGACGAGCGCGAACGTCCACGGCCGGCCGGCCCCCGTGACGTGCGAGGAGGCCCGCGCCCAGCTCGGGGACTCCGTGGACCTGTACATCGACGGGGGTCCCTCGGACCTCGGTCAGGAGTCGACGGTCGTGGACCTCACGGGCCCTCGAGCGAGCATCCTGCGGGCCGGTGCCTTGCCCCGAGGGCGCTGACGATGGAACCGGACGTCCTCGAGAAGCTCCGCACGGCGGGGCGCGTCTCCCGGGAGGCCAAGGAGGTCGGCGTCGCCGCCGTGAAGGAGGGCGCCCTCCTCCTCGACGTCGCGGAGGAGATCGAGGCCCACATGCGGCGCCGCGGGACGAAACCCGCGTTCCCCACGTGCATCTCGATCGACGACGTCGCGGCCCACTACTCGCCGACCCACGACGACGCCCTGCGGTTCCGCCGCGGGGACGTCGTGAAGCTCGACCTCGGCGCCCATCTCGACGGGTGGGTCGCGGACACGGCCGTCACGATCGAGGTCGGCACGCGGAACTGGACGGAGCTCATCCGGGCGTCGGACCTCGCCCTCGCGACGGCGATCGAGGGGGTCCGGCCCGGCGTCCCGACGCGGACCCTCGGCGCCGGGATCCAGCGGGCGATCGAGGCCCACGGCTTCAAGCCGATCCGGAACCTGACGGGTCACACAATCGAGCGGTACGTCCTCCACGCGGGGAAGAGCGTCCCGAACATCCCCCACGGGCACGACGTGCTCGCGGCGGACGAGGTCGTCGCGATCGAGCCCTTCTCCTCCTCGGGCGCGGGCCAGGTCGACGGCCGGCGCACGGGGAACATCTACCGGGTCCTCCGGACGAGGTCCCTCAAGGTCCCCGAGCTCAACGCGTTCCTGAGCGACCTCGTCGTGGACTTCCGGACCCTGCCTTTCGCGGAGCGCTGGGCCTACGCCCTCGACCCGAAGGCCCCCGCCCTTCTGAACCAGCTCCTCCGCGTCGGGGCGGTCATGACGTACCCGGCCCTCCTCGACACGGGGAAGGGGATCGTCGCCCAGACGGAGCACACGATGATCGTCCGCGCAGGCGGCGCGGAGGTCACCACGGCGTAAGGCTCCTATTTCCGGCGCGGGCCCGGTACACAACGTTTAATATCGACAGGCCCGTTCGCTCGAACCCCCGGAGCGAGATCCCCTGACTGACGTCAAGCGGCTCGTCCTGGACGTCCTCAAGCCGCACAAGCCTTCTCTCATCGAGATGTCGAAACGCCTGAGCGCCCTCAAGGGGGTCGACGGCGTGAGCTGCATCCTCGACGAGGTCGACCAGGACACGGAGAGCGTGAAGGTCACGATCGAGGGCGGCTCCGTGAACTACGAGAGCGTGGAGGACACCCTCCGCGAGCTCGGGGCCGTGATCCACTCCGTCGACGTCGTCGCCTCGGGGAAGCGCCTCGTCGAGGACGTGCGGACCGCGCAGGACCACCGCTGACGTCAGCGGGACGCCCGGAGCCGCTCCCCGACCTTCTTCACGACGGACGTCTTGTAGTAGTCCGCGCGGACGAGGACCCGGCCCTCCCTCTTCCACGGGCTCGAGGGGAACGCCTTGCCCTCCTCGATCGTGGGCTGGAGCCCGAGGGCCTTCGCGGCCGCGGCGATCTGCTCGACCGTGGGCGAGTCCACGGAGGCCTTCTTGGGGACCCGGCGGCCTTCCGCGCGGCTCCGGGCCGCGTCGAAGTACGCGGGGTAGAGGACGATGGGCCGGTCGCCCTTCGGCATCGGGTCGGCCAAGGGGGGACCCGGGATAAGGGTTTGCCGGGCCTGCGGCGATATCTTAATTCGCGGGAGCCCATTCTCCGCGCACCTTCCCGGAGAGGGGCCCATGGCGGATGCAGACCTCGTGGATCTCGCGGTGGACGTCGCGCGCTCGAAGGGGGCCACATACGCGGAGGCGCGGTACGAGCGGCAGGCCCAGGAGAGTTTCATCCTGAAGAACGGCGTCCTCGACGCCCTCTACTCGGGGGACGACCAGGGGATCGGGGTCCGGGTCCTCGTGGACGGGGCCCTCGGATTCGCCGCGACGAACCTCCTCACGAAGGCCGACGTCCGGGCGACCGTCGACGCGGCCGTGAAGGGCGCCAAGACCTCGCGCCGGAAGACCCCAATTGCCTTCGCCCAGGAGGACTCCTTCGTCACGAACTGGTCCGTCCCCGAGGTGAAGCGCCTCGCGGACGTCCCCGTGGAGGCGAAGGTCGCGGAGATCCAGGCGGTGGACCGGGAGGTCATGGGCCTCGGGATCAAGGTCCCCGCGCGGTACTTCCAGCTCGCCTCGAACCGGATCGAGAAGTACTTCGCGAACTCGGAGGGTTCCCGGATTCGCTCGTACAGTCCGCGCCTGCGATTCTTCTACTTCCTCACCGTCGGCCATGACGGGGACGTCGAGCAGACGTACCGGAACTACGGGTGGTCCGGCGGCTGGGAGGGGATCCGTGCGTGGGACCTCAGGAACCGCGTCCTGGAGGAGGCCCGCTCCATGAAGCGTTCCCTCAAGGAGGGGAGGAAGTCCCCCGAGGGGAAGATGGACCTCATCGTGGGCCCCCAGGTGAGCGGGATCGCGGCCCACGAGTCGTGCGGCCACCCAACAGAGGCGGACCGCGTCCTCGGGCGGGAGGCGAGCCAGGCCGGGAAGTCCTTCCTCACCCCGGAGAGCCTCGGCACCCGGGTCGGGTCGGACCTCGTGAACGTCGTGGACGATCCGACCGTCGAGCACGCGATCGCCTTCTACCTCTACGACGACGAGGGGGTCAAGGCCCGCCGGCGGTACCTGTACAAGAACGGGCGGGTCAACGAGTTCCTCCAGAACCGGGAGACGGCCGCGGTCCTCGGGACCCGGAGCAACGGCGCAGCCCGCGCGGTGAACTACAACGTCGAGGCAATCGTCCGGATGGCGAACACGTTCGTCGAGCCGCAGGACCACCGCCTCGAGGAGCTCCTGGAGGGCGTGAAGTTCGGGGTCTACATGAAGTCCTTCATGGAGTGGAACATCGACGACAAGCGCTTCAACGCGAAGTACGCGGGGCGGGAGGCGTACCTCGTGGAGGACGGACAGATCAAGCACCCCGTCCGGAAGACGGTCATCGAGCTGACGACCCCCGCGTTCTGGTCCGCCGTCGACGCGGTCGGGAAGGACCTCGAGTTCGAGGCCGGGTTCTGCGGGAAGTCGGACCCCGGGCAGGCCCTCGACGCGAGCCTCGGCGGGCCATCCATGCGCCTGCGCAACGTGTACCTGAGGTGATCCCATGGAGGACCTCGCATCCCGGATCGTCAAGAAGGCGCTCGCCCTCGGCTGCCAGGACGCCGTGGCCGACGTCGTCACGAACCGATCGTATCAGATCCGCTTCGCCCGGAACGAGCCCGTGATCAGCAACCGCTGGCGGGAGACGACGGCCTCCGCGTTCCTCGTCCATAGCCGCCGGGTCCTCGCGAGCGACATCAAGGACCTCACGCGGACGGACGAGGCCGTCGAGCGGCTCGTCAAGATCGCGAAGGCGTCCCAGGAGAACCCCGAGTACGCGGGGATCGCCCGGGGCCCCTTCTCCTACGCGCGCATGGCCCCGGACAAGAAGGTCCTCGCCCTCGAGGACGGGAGCGACCACGTGGACGCCGCGATCCACGGCGCCCTCGAGATGGGCGCGACGGAGTGCGCGGGGTCCTTCTGGAAGTACGAGGAGGAGCACGCGCTCGTCACGTCGAACGGGGTCCGCGGTCGGGACCATCGGGCTTCCCTGTACCTGTCCATCCGCGCCCTCGCGTCCCCCGAGGCGAGCGGGCATGGGATCGCCGCGGGGACGAGGCTCTCCCAGTTCGATCCCGCCCGGGCGGGTCGGAAGGCGGGGCGGGTCGCCAGTCTCGCGAAGTCCCCGAAGCTCGGGACGCCCGGGAAGTACGCGGTCGTCCTCGACCCCCTCATCTTCGGCGCCCTGACGGACCAGGTCGCGAACGGGCTGGGGGCGTGGACGGTCCAGGCGGGCCTCTCGCCGTTCGGGAAGAAGATCGGGAAGCGGGTGGCGTCGGCCGCCGTCACGATCGTCGACGACGGCTCCTCGGACTCCATCGCGCGGAAACGGTTTGACGCGGAAGGGGTCCCGACCCGGCGGAACGTCCTGATCCAGAAAGGCGTCCTCCGGACGTACCTCCACAACACGACGACGGCGAAGCGCTTCAAGGCCCGGACGACGGGGAACGCGGGCCTCGTGAGCCCCCAACCCCACGCGGTCTTCCTCAAGCCCGGGGACTGGAGCAAGGACGAGATCTTCGAGGAGGTCACGGACGGTCTCTGGCTCACGAACACGTGGTACACCCGCTACCAGGCCTACGTCACGGGGGACCTGAGCACGATCCCGCGGGACGGGATCTTCCGGATCCGGAAGGGCGAGGTCGTCGAGAGCTGGAAGGGGATCCGGGTCACGGACAACCTGATCCGCCTGATGAAGAACGTCGTCGCCCTGAGCGACGCCCCGGAGCAGATGATGTGGTGGGGCGAGGTGAGCGTCCCGAACTTCGTGCCCTACGCCCTCGTGAAGGACGTGAACATCACGACGTCCGCGGAGTGACGGCGGTCCTCCGCCCCCCGCGCCCGTCAGGCGGCCGTCTTCGGCAGCTCGAGGAGGACCGCGTTGACCACGCCGTCCTGGCCCGGCCGGGAGGTGACCTTCGCGAGGCCCAGCTCCGTCTGGACGACGGCCCCTCGGGTGATGATGTTCCGCGTGACGAAGTGGGGGTTCGACGTGTTCTCCTTGACCGTCACGATCTTGACCTTCTTCGTGACGGAGGTCCTCGGGTCGAGGACGTTCGCGAACTCCGCCTTGAGGACACGGACCTTCTGGTTCGCGCCCTTCGTGCGGTAGAGCTTGCTCCGCTGGGGCCCGACGAAGGCGAACTGCTGCTCCCGCCCGATCTCGTGCTTCCGCTTCTTGCGGAAGGGCCGGTAGCGCCCGCCCGTGGACTTCCTCTTCGCGCGTCCCTGCCAGAGGGCCATGGCGAGCCCGTCCCAACCCGGCGGCCCTATAAGACGCTTGCGGGCCGTGGGCTCACGGGACGAGAGGCGGCACGACGGTCCCGTACACGAGGAGGACCCCGAGGAAGAAGCCCGCGATGGCCCCGCCGTTCAGGAGGGGCAGGCCCGCCTGGGGGTTCCCCTTCAGGACGAACCGCATGAGGACCGTGAACCCGACGAGGGTGCCCGCGATCGCCGCCAGGGCCACGATCGCGCTCGGAGGCACGGCGCCGACGCGCAGCCCGACGTCGTCCGTGAGGAACGCCCGCGCGGACACGGCCATGATCCCGGGGATGATGAGGTCCCCGAGCCCGATGAACATGGCCTCCCGCTCTTCGCCCTCCGCGATCTGCGCCTTGAGGCTCTTCTGCTCCGAGAACTTGTAGCCCCGGTGCTTCGGGACGACGAGGAGCACAGGCAACTTCTGGGACGTGAGCTCGTCCGCGAGGGTGACCATATGCTTCGTCCGGTACACGGCCCACGCGTCGTACGCGGCGAGGGCGACGAGGAGGATTAGGGCGGGGAGAATCGAGAACGAGATCCCCATGATCGCCGTGACCCCGGCCGCCGTTGCGAAGCCGATCGTGTCGACCACGTACCATTCGGGGACCTTCACGAGGAGCCCGATGAGGAGCCCTGCGAGGATGAACGCGAGGAGGGTCGCGAGGTTTCCTCCGAACTCGCTGTTGAACAGGCCGTCGTTGATCCACACGAGGAGGAAGAACAGGGGCAGGAGGAGGATGAACGCGAGGGTCAAGAAGATCGACGCGAGGATGATCCCCCTCGCCACGTTCCTCCGCCGCAGCTTCACGAAGGCGAGGATGATCGCCGTGAAGACGAGGATGAGGACGAGGTACACGACCGCGTTCGTCGGGTTGTCCGGCTCCGGGAACGCCTGGAAGCTCGCGAACGCGAAGAGGGGGGCGATGCCGACCGCGATGAGCTGGGACCCCGCGAGGAGGATGCCCATGCCGAGGACGGAGAAGGTCTCCCGGCGCATGGGCCCCTACTCCCGGGACACGCGACCGAACGCGACGCTCCCCGCGATCTTCTCGATGTGGACCTTCACGATGGCGCCCTTCGCCGTGCCCGGGACGTAGATGATGTACCGGTCGAGCTTCGCGATCCCGTCCCCCTTCTTCCCGATGTCCTGGATCATGAGCTCGTAGACCTTCCCCTCCACGAGGGGGGCCTCCTCGACCTTCGCGGCCTTCTTCACGGACTTCACGGGCCGCCGGGCGCCGCACGCGTCGCACTCGAGCATCGCGACGCGGTCCTCCTTCACGAGGCGGGTGTCCGGGCGGCCACACTCCTGGCACAGGACGTACGTCTCCACGTACGACTTGACCCGGTCCGCGACCTGGGCCGCCGTGACCTTGCCCTTGAAGACGACCCGGCGGCCGTCCTGGGCCCCCGCAGTCCCGAGCTCCCGGAGGAGGTATGTGAGGACCATGGTCGGGTCCCGGCGGATCGCCTCCGCGATGTCGAGGAAGTTCCGGAGGATCGTCGTCTTCCCCTCGACGACGATGTCCGCCTCGGGGATCTGGAACCGCTCCCCCGAGCTGAGGGCGTCCGGGAGGGCCTTCTTGGCCCGCTGGAGGAGGGCGTCGTAGGATAGGCCGGCCATCGAGGGCGGCCCAACGGCCGCGTCGCCTTAAAGGTTTGCGGCTACGCCGCGGCCGCCCGCACGAGGCCCAGGTGGATCGGGCTCGGCCTCAGAGGCCTGGACCGGAGTTCGGGATGGAACTGCGATGCGACGAAATACGGATGGCCGCGCAGCTCGAGGACCTCCATCCGCCGACCGTCGTCCGAGCGACCGACGTATCGCAGGCCCGCGGCCTCGAGCTTCTCGATGTACGCGGGGTTGATCTCGTACCGGTGGCGGTGCCTCTCGTGGATCGTCGTGGCCCCGTACATCTTCGCGGTCTTCGACGAGGGATCGAGGAGGATCTCGTGGGCCCCGAGGCGCATCGTGGCCCCCATGGACTTCACGGACCGCTGCTCGGGCAGCAGGTCCACGACAGGGTGGGGCGTCTTCGGGCTGAACTCGGAGCTGTTCGCGCCCTCGAGCCCGAGGGCCGCGCGGGCGAAGCCGACCGTCGCGAGCTGGAACCCGAGGCACACGCCCTGGAACGGGATTCCCTGTTCCGCGGCGTATCGGGTCGCCGCAATCTTCCCCTCGATCCCGCGGTCCCCGAAGCCCCCGGGCACGAGGATCCCGTCGACCCCGTCGAGGAGCTTCACGCCCTTCCGCTCGAGGTCGAGGGACTCGACCCACCGGAGCTTCACGTGGGCCCGCGCGGCCGCGGACGCATGGTGGAACGCCTCGATGTGGCTGATGTAGGAGTCCTTCAGGTGGGTGTACTTCCCGACGAGGGCGATCTCGACGTCCTTCTCGGGGTTCTTGAGCCGGTCGATGAAGTCCTTCCACGCCTCGAGGTCCTCCCCCTTCGGCTCGAGGCCGAGCTCCCGGACGACGTACTCCGTCAGGCCCTGGCCGTCGAAGAGGATCGGGACCTCGTAGATCGTCGAGACGTCGGGCGCGCTGATGACCCCCTCCACGGGGAGGTCGCAGAAGAAGGCGATCTTCTGTTTGATGTCCGGCTCCAGGGTCCTCTCGCCCCGGGCGATGATCGCCTTGGGCTGGATTCCCACGGCCCGCAACTCCCGGACGCTCTGCTGGGTCGGCTTCGTCTTCTGCTCCCCCACGGCCCCCATGATCGGGACGAGGGTCGTGTGGACGAACAGCATGTTCCCCCGCCCGACGTCCTGGCCCAGCTCCCGGAGGGCCTCGAGGAAGGGCATCCCCTCGATGTCCCCGACGGTCCCACCGACCTCGATGAGGACGAGGTCCGCCTTCTCCCGCTCCCCGACCCCCCTGAGGAGGGCCTTGATCTCGTCCGTGATGTGCGGGATGATCTGGACCGTCTTCCCGAGGAAGTCCCCGCGCCGCTCCTTCTCGATGACCGCGCGGTACACCTTCCCCGTCGTAATGTTGTGGTCCCCCGTCAGGTTCACGTCGAGGAACCGCTCGTAGTTCCCGAGGTCCAGGTCGACCTCGGACCCGTCGTCGAGGACGAACACCTCCCCGTGCTGGTACGGGTTCATCGTCCCCGCGTCGACGTTCAGATACGGGTCGATCTTGATCGGGCAGACCCGCAGGCCCTTCGACTTCAGGAGGACCCCGATGGAGGAGGTGGAGATCCCCTTCCCGAGTCCCGACAGAACGCCCCCCGTGACAACGACGTACTTCACGCTATCACGGGAATGGTCCATCGGGCGGGTCCCAGAAATACCTTCCGCATCGCCCGTTCGACGGCCCGCCAGAAAAGCTGCAAAGTCTTATCCGGAACGCGACATTCGTGACGCCCGGTTCCCATGCCGCAGGACCTCTCCCCCAACCAGGTTCCGGGCCTCCGCCCGGGCGCGGAGGCCCCCGACTTCTCCCTCCCCGGGGTCGACGGGACCACATACGGTCTCGATTCGTTCAAGGACGCGAAGGCCCTCGTCATCTTCTTCACGTGCAACCACTGCCCCTACGTCCAGGCGTGGGAGTCCCGGTTCGTCGAGGTCCAGCGGGACTACGCCGCAAAGGGCGTGCGGCTCGTGGGGGTCAACTCGAACGACGAGACGGAGTATCCGGAGGACGACTTCGCCCACATGAAGGCGCGGGCGAAGGAGCAGGGGTACAACTTCCCGTACCTCCGGGACGAGAGCCAGGCCGTCGCGGAGGCCTACGGCCCTGTGTCCACGCCGGACTTCTTCGTCCTCGACCCCCAGCGCGTCGTCCGCTACCGCGGGCGGCTCGATGACAACCATCAGGATCCGAAGCGGGTCGCGAAGCGGTACCTGCGGGACGCCCTCGACGATCTCCTCGCGGGACGGGACCTCCGCACGCCCCTGACGCCGCCCTATGGCTGCTCGATCAAGTGGAAACCCGCTCACTACGCGTGAGGGCTCCGTCTCCTCGTCCGGGTCCGCGTGGGTCGCGCCCTCCGACGGAGGACCTTGAGCCGCCATTCGAGGAACGAGTACGTCGCGCCCAGGTTCCCTGCCTTGTCGTACGCGCGGAGCATGCGGGCGGCCTCCCCTGGGGCGTCCTGGAGTTCCCCGACGAACTTCCGGATGTTCGCGAGCGCGCGGGTCAGCTCGTCCACGACGGGGATCGTCGCCCGCTGGGACGTCCGGGAGAGCGGGTTGAGGTCGACGCTGATGACTGTCTTCCCCATCGCCGCGAGGGCCTCGGCCCGGTCCCCGTCCTCGAGGGGGACGAGGACGACGTCGGCCGTGAAGATGCCGTCCCGGTCGCTGAGGGCCCGCTTCGACTCGAGTCCCGGGATCCTCGCGTCGGGACGGGTGCCCAGGACGGCCTCGGCTCCGGCGGCCTCCAGCCTCCGGACGATTCGGCGGACGCGGGCCGGCGTCCGGTGAAACAGGTTGACCTCGATCCGCGCCGGGATCGCGCGGGCGAGCCGGACGACCTCTCGGGCCGCGAGAGCGGCGACGTTCCCGTTCACGGAAATCACGGGCCGCTTTGCCCGGAGGAGGGCGGCCGCCGCGGCCTTCTCCGCGACGAGGGCGGGCGCGCTCGACTCCTCCCCAAGGAGGTAGTCGAACGCCTCCCCCCGTCCGTGGGCGATGAGGCCTTCCGGCACGACGGTCCCGTCCTTCCACGCCCGCACGAGCCTCTCCCGGCGGACGAGGGACGCGTACCTCGGATGGGACTTCGGGATCCTCACAGCATCCCCTGGATTCTCTCGACGAACTTCCCACAGCCGTGCCAGAGGGGGTCCGCGGCGGGCAGTTCGTACCGGTCCTCCCACTCCCGGACCGTGGCCTCGACCTGGTCCCGGGTCATGTTCTCGTGGTTGATCGCGAGCCCGAACACCCTCGCCCCCCGGGCGAAGAACTCGAGCCACTCGATCTCCTCCTCGACCGTGGGCATGGGCCACGCGACGACGTCCCGGCGGAAGTTCCTCGTCTTCCGGGCGGGGGCGTGCATCATGAGGATCCCGGAGGGCATGGAGGCCATGAGGATCGCGCGGGTCCCGCACACGTACGCGGGGTGGGAGACGCTCCCCTGCCCCTCCACGACGAGGACCCTCGGCTTCGTCTCCTCCCATGCCCGGACGACCTCCGCCTCGAGCTCGCCGACCATGAAGTCCCCCTTGATGGAGTCGAGGGCGACCCCGTACGGCGATCCTTGGAGCAGGCCCGTCTGGCCCGTCGCGACGAACGTCGTCCCTACGCCGGCGTCGTTCAGGGCGTCCGTGAGGAGGAGGGCCGTCGTGCGCTTCCCGATCGACCCGTCCGTCCCGAGGACGGGGATCCGGAGGCACGGGAGCCTCCGGGAGCGGTCGCTGAACTGCTGGGCCTCCCGGATCGGCCGCGGCCGACGGACGTCGACGAGGCGGACCCCGCGGTCCGCCGCAAGCTTGGAGAACTCCGGATCGTCGCCCAGGTACTCGTGGAGGCCCGCGACGACACTCAGGCCCGCCTCGATCGCCTCCCGGATCACGGGCCGGAATTCCTTCGGGATGTACCCGCCGAACGTCGCGACCCCGATGATGAGGGTCTCCGGCCGAGCCCGGTCCACGGCCTCCCGGAGGTCCTTCAGGATCGGGATGCCTTTCGGGGTCCCGTCGAGGACCTCCCCCGCGTCACGCCCCGCCTTCGTCCGGTCGATCACCCCGACGATCTCGTAGCGCTTCGAGCACCGCACGAGGCCGTTCGCCGTCTTCCCCGTGTTCTGGCCGAAGTACCCGTCGCAGAGGATGACCGCGCGTTCCACCTGTTCACGCCCCGGGGGCGGTCCCGCGGATGCGGTCGGAGGTCATGAGGTCTCGCTCCCCACCCGGGCGCTCCGGGACAACAATCCCGGCTGATAATGGCGAAGGAAACTCCATTACCCGTCTTAAATCTGAGTCCGGCCGATGCTCAAGGGATTCCGCCGAGCGTTGAGTGGAATCCCTCGACCCAGGTCCGGGGGCCGCCGGGAGGCCTTGCGGGCCGTCGCCCGCGGGAACCAGCTCCTCGACCGGGGGGACCTCGAGGGCGCGCGGAAGGCCTTCGAGGCCGCCGTCGCGACGGACCCGGACTACGCGCCCGCGTGGAACAACCTCGGGGTCGTCGTCGATCGGGGAGGCCGCCCCCTCGACGCCCTGCCCCACTTCAACCACGCGATCAAGCTCAGCCCTTCCTTCGTCGACGCCTGGTGCAACAAGGGCGTGGCCCTCCTCCACCTGGACCGCCCCTCGAGGGCCGAGGAATGCTTCCAGTCCGCCCTCCAGGTCGACCCGGGCTCGGAGGTCGCCCTCCTCAACCTCGGGGTCCTCCGGGCCCGCCGGGGGGACCTCCGGGGCGCGACGGACGCGTTCGCCCTCGGCCTGCGAGACAATCCCGACTACGCCGCCCTTTGGGTGAACCTCGGGACCGTGTTCCTCGAGTCGAAGGAGGTCGGGCGGGCCCTCCAGTGCGTGAACGCGGCCCTCGGCCGCCGTCCCGATTACCCTGAGGCGTGGCTCCAGAAGGGCCGCATCCTCGTCGCGTCGGGGAAGCCGGACGACGCGCGGTTCTGCTTCGAGCGGGCCCTCCAGATGCGTCCGACCCTCGCCGGCGCGCGGGAGGCCCTCGCCGCCCTCCGGAGGTCCGGGGGATGACCCGGAAGGCCTCCGCCCTCCCTCCCTGCCCCCGGTGCGGGGGCCAGCTCCTCCCCATCAGCCTCTGCGATGTGTGCGGGTCCGCCGCGGTCCTCCGAGGCCTGGAGGAGATCGACCGGGTCGTCGAGTGCCCCGAATGCCACGCGACGAGTCCCGCCCAGGTCCTCTGCGACGGGTGCCAGACGCGGAGCCTGCTCGCGGACCTGCCGGAGGCGGACTCCACGCCCCCGAAGTGCCCCTCTTGCGCGACGTTCCTCGGCCCCGACGACGCCGCGTGCCCGACCTGCGGGCGCTCCTTCCGGGCGGCCCCTGCCATCCCCCGTCGGAAGGAGAGGAGGTCCCGCCGGATCCGGGGCGACTACGACGAGCGGCAGCTGCGGGACATCCTGTCGATCCCGGGGGTCAACGAGGCCCTCGCCCGCGTCCTCCTGCGTCAGGGCTACAACGCGATCTCGAAATTGAAGGCCGCCCCGGAACCGGAGCTCGCCTCGATCCCGGAGATCGGCCCCGCGGGAGCCCGGACCCTCCTGCGCGCCCTTGCGACGGTCCCGTACGTCGTGCCCGCGAGGCGCGGAGACGCGTTCGCGGAGGAGGAGGCGGAATGCCCCCTGTGCGCTTGCCCGACGTCCCTGTTCGCCTCATCGTGCCTCGATTGCGGCGCCTTCTTCGACGAGGAGGAGACGGACCTGGAGACCCGGGAGAGGCTCGCCGGGGAGGCGCCCGCGAGCCTCCTGTCGTTCTACGACCTCCGTCTCGAGGATGACCCGGAGGACGCGGACCTGTGGTACGCCCGGGGCCTCCTCCTCGAGTCCCTCGGCCAGGACGCGGGCGCCCTGGAGTCCCTCGAGCGGGCGAAGGCCCTGAGCCCCGGGACGCGGAAGGTCACCGTCGCGATCACGCGGCTCTTGTCGAAGACCCCGCCCGCCTCCGGCGGCTCGGACCGCCTGCGTTCCATGCTTCACACGATGGTCGAGGATGTGGCCTTCGAGCAGGAGATGACCGCGGTCCAACGGTCCCTCGGGCTCGAGGGGCCCGCGTGCCCCTTCTGCGACGAGCCCGTCCCGCCCGACGCGAGGACGTGTCCCGCGTGCTCGATGACCCTCCCGTCCCGGACGCTGCCGGAGGCGGCCCGCCCGAAGGTCGAGGAGGAACAGGACCTCCTCGCCTCCCTCCTCGAGGACCTCCGGAGGGAGGCCCGCGCGCCGGAGCCCGTGGCCGAGCTCGAACCCTCGACGCCCCCGACCCTCGACGGGATGGTCCAGGCGTTCGAGGAATCCCTCTCCCCGGAGGAGCTCGAGGCGGCCCAACGCGCGACCCTCGACTGGCTCATGGACGAGCTCGAGGAGTCGATCGGCCCGGAGGAGGCGCCATCCCCGGCGCCCCCGCCTCACCCCTCGTCGAGCCCGGCCCCCGCCTCGGGCCTGGGAGCGCGGTTCCACATCCCCACCTCCCGCGGCTTCCTGTCCCGGTCCCGGGTCCAGCGCCGGGGTTTCGTGAACGGGGCTGGCTCCGTGAACGGCCGCGCCCGGGTCAACGGGCTCGTGAACGGGCAGGGGACAGGCCTCGTGAACGGCCGGGGCCACGTGAACGGCTTCGTGAACGGCCGCGGCTACGTGAACGGCGCCTCCGTGACCCTCGTCCGGCTCCCGTCCCCGCCCCGGCGGACGACGTTCGCGCTCGTCGCCCTCGGGCTCGTCATGGGGGGCCTCATCGGCGCCCTCCTCCTCGTGCCGTCCTCCGTGCCCTCGGCCCCGATTTCGATCGACGGCTCGTTCGAGGACTGGACGTCCGTGCCGTCCCTCGACGCGGCGACGCCGTCGACGAACCCCCGGGTCGGGATCGCGCGGTACGCCCTCCTCTCCTACCGGACGTCCCTCTTCCTCTTCGCCTCGACCCTCGCCCCGACGTTCGAGGACCCCGACGGCTTCGACGGGGTGTTCTTCCTCCTCGATGCGGACGACGACCCGTGGACGGGTTACTCGTTCGCCGGGGTCGGAGCGGACTTCGTCGTCGAGGTCTACGGGAACGGGACGTCGCGGAGCGCGCACCTCTTCGAGTTCCCCGCGGACGCGGAGTTGAACTGGAGCCGGCGGGCCCCGGTGACGTCCCTCCGGGCCGCCTCGGGCCCGGGGGGCGTGGAGGTCCTCCTCCCCCTCGCGGACCTGGAGCCCGCGGACCCCGCGCTCCTCCGGGCCGTCGTCTACGCGGACGACTTCGAGGGCGCCTCGAGCCGGGGGCTCGGCCTCTTGTCGACATCCGCGGGGGCGATCCTCCTCGAGTCGCGCCCCCTCGTCACGACCGTGGGCCCCGGCCCCACGGAGATCCTCGAGATCCGGGTCCGGGGCCTCGGTCTGACCCCCTCCGACGCGTGGGCCGTCTCCTCCTTCCGTCTGCGGGGGACCGCGGGCCTTACCTATGATCTGTCGGCGGAATCCGTGAGCATCACCCGGGACCAGCCCGAGGTGGCCGTGCGGGCCACCGTGCAGGTCCCGGGATTTTTCCCCGGCGACGCGGTCACCCTCGAGGTCCTCGGCGCGAACGCGGACCGCCCCGTCTCCGTGACGGGCGACGCGGGCCGAGCGTACGTGATCGGCCCGCCCCCGACGAAGCGGATCGACGGGCTCTTCGCGGACTGGGCCGGGACCTCGGTCCCGGACGCGGACCCGGAGGCCGTCAACAACTCGAACGTCGACATCGTCCGGTCGGGCGCGGCGACGGATGGGACCCTCGCGTACTTCCAGGTCGAGGTCGCGGGCGTCCTCTTGGAGGGCCGGGTCCCCCAGCGCGTGGCCCGCCCCGTGGGCCCCGGCGGGCCCGGCGGCCCGCCCGGCCCGTCGACCCCCCCGCCCCGGCGCACGGGGGAGGACCTCCTCCGGATGTACGTTGACATGAACGGGTCGGACCTCCAGGGCGCGGACATCGAGGGGATCCTCGCGGACGTCCTCGTGGAGGTGCGCGGTCAGGCGGGCGCGGTGACGTCGACCTCCCTGTATACGTGGTCCTCGGGCTGGCGGAAGGTCCCCGGGGCGCCCATCGTCATCGCGAAGAACTCGACCGCGATCGAGGGCTCGATCCTCATCGCGCCCGGCTGGAACGGGACGCGAGTCGTCTTCGAGGCGACGGACTGGTCCGGGATCCGGGACGTGACGGAGCCCATCGCCGTCGTCTACGAGCCCCCGACGCCCCTCGTCCCCGTGGTCCCGATCACGATCGCCGCCCCGGAGTTCGAGCTCGCGGCGGCCCCCGTCCTCGGGACCGCGGCCCTCGTGCTCCTCCTCCGCCGCCGGCGGGCCCGCGGCTCTGCGGGCCCCCGAGAAGGTACTTGAGACGGGAGCCCCTTCCGCGCGGCGATGGAGCTGGGGATCGTCGGCAAGCCGAACGTCGGGAAGTCGACGTTCTTCGCCGCGGCGACCCTCGCGCCTGCCGTGATCGCGAACTACCCCTTCACGACGATCGAGCCGAACCGGGGGATCGCGTACATCCGGAAGCCCTGCCCCCACGGGGACCTCGGGAAGCCGTGCGGCCCGCGGAACGCGCCCTGCCAGGACGGGACGCGGCTCGTCCCCGTCGAGCTCCTCGACGTCGCGGGGCTTGTCCCGAGGGCCCACGAGGGCCGCGGCCTCGGGAACAAGTTCCTCGACGACCTCCGGCAGGCGAACGCGTTCATCCACGTCGTCGACGCAACGGGGGGCACGGACTTCGAGGGGAACCCCGTGCCGCCGGGCTCCCATGACCCCCTCGAGGACGTCCGGTTCCTCGAGGACGAGCTCGCGTACTGGATCGCGGGGATCCTCTCCCGGAACTGGGAGAAGGAAGCCCGCCGGGCGGACCTCGAGGAGGTGCCGCCGGAGAAGCTCGTCCACGACCGGCTCACGGGGCTCGGCCTCGCGGAGGCCCAGGTCCACACGGCCCTGCGCGACACCCCGCTCGACGGCAAGATGGCCCGCTGGTCCCCCGAGGACCTCCGCGGGCTCGGGGCGGCCCTCCTCCGCCGCGGGAAGCCCATGCTCGTCGCCGCGAACAAGGCGGACCTCGTGTCGGAGGAGCAGCTCCGGCGCCTGACGACGGCGGAGGGGATCCGCGCCGTGCCGACGGCTTCCGAGTACGAGCTCGCCCTCCGGCGCGCGGCGAAGGCGGGTCTCGTCACGTACGAACCGGGGGCGCCCTCCTTCGAGATCCGGGAGTCCGGGAAACTCACGGCCGCCCAGGCGAAGGCCCTCGACGGGATCGCCTCATTCCTGGAGGCCCGGGGGCCGACGGGGGTCCAGGCGTGCATCGAGGAGGCCGCCGAGAGGCTCCTCAACCTGATCGTCGTGTACCCCGTGGAGGATGAGACCCACTGGACGGACAAGAAGGGGAACGTCCTGCCGGACGCGTTCCTCGTCCCCCGCGGGTCCACGGCCCGGGACGTAGCCTTTAAGGTGCACACGGACTTGGGTAACCACTTCATTCGCGCCATCAACGCCCGGACGAAGATGGTCGTCGGCCACGACCATCCCGTCCAGGATGGCGACGTCCTGAAGATTGTGGCGAAGGCATGAGCGACTCGTGGGACGTCCGGCTCGTGACCGCGTCGTACCGCCGGGAGCCGCCGGGGGGTCCCGAGGACCCTCAGGAGCCCGTCATCCAGCTGTTCGGCCGCACGCGGGACGGGAGGAGCATCGCGATCGAGTACTCCGGGTTCCGGCCGTACTTCTACGTCGTCGCGCCGTCCCCGGCGCTGCGGGACGGGTTCGTCCGGGACCGTCAGGTCGCGGCCTTCGAGGAGGTCATCTTGGAGGTCGAGGGCCGGCCGACGCCCTGCGCGAGGGTCGTCCTCCGGCAGCCGTGGAAGACGCCGGAGTACCGGGAGAAGGCCCGGCGGTTCGGGTCGACCCCCCTCGAGGCGGACATCCCGTTCCAGCACCGCTTCATCTACGACATGGACCTCGGGGCCGCCGTGCGGGTCCACGGGACCCCGGCGGACCCCGCGGGCCGATACACGACGGACCTCTTCGTCGTCGCGGACCGGTTCGAGCCCTGCGAGCCGTTCCGCCCCCAGCTCCGGATCCTGAGCTTCGACATCGAGAACTCGATCCGGGACGGGCACATCTTCTGCATCGGGGTCGTGTACCGCGAGCAGGGCGAGCTGAAGACCCGCGTCCTGGCGGGGACGGAGAAGGAGATCATCGAGCGCTTCGTGAAGCTCGTCCAGGAGACGGACCCCGACGTCATCTCGGGGTACAACATCGACGGGTACGACCTCCCCGTCCTCGTGGAGCGCGCCCAGAAGAACGGCATCCCGAAGCTCCAGCTCGCCCGGGACTTCTCGGACTTCTTCCACCTCGGGGAGCGGTTCTGGCGGGTCGACGGCCGCATCGTGACGGACGTCTGGTGGGCCGTGAAGGCGGAGCGGTTGACCCTCCACCTCAAACAGGAGACCCTCGACTACGTGGCCAAGCATCTCCTCGGGGAAGGGAAGCATGACCTCGAGCGCCAGAAGATCGACGAGGAGTGGGAGCGGGACCGGGACAAGGTGATCCGGTACTGCGTGAACGACGCGGAGCTGTCCCTCAAGATCCTCGAGCGCGTGCGGCGCATCGAGAAGACCCTCGACCTGGCCGCCGTCAGCAAGCTGCCCCTGGAGGACGTCCTCCACGGGAGGACATCGAACCTGATCGACTCGATCCTGATCCGGGCGGCGGACCGCGCGAAGGTCGCCGTGCCGATGATGAAGATGCGCGGCGGCCGCGTCGAGCAGATCGAGGGCGGGTACGTCCACAGCCTGCAACCCGGGCTCTACGAGTGGGTCATCTCCCTCGACTTCCGCGCGATGTACCCCTCCCTGATCATCGAGAACAACATCTGCTTCACGACGGTCTCCCCGGACGGAAGCATCGAGAGCCCGACGGGCGCGAAGTTCCTCTCCGCCGACGTGAAGAAGGGGCTCCTCCCCGTGATCCTCGCGAACCTCATGAAGGAACGCCAGGATGTGCGCGCGAGGATGCGGGACGCGACGGCCCCCGAGATGAAGGACTTCTACGAGGGCCTCCAGGCGGCGATCAAGGTCCTCATGAACGCGTTCTACGGCGTCCTCGCGTCCTCGTTCTACCGGTTCAACGACCCGAAGGTCGGCGCGTCGATCACGGGGTTCGCCCGGGAGCGGATCAAGGGGATCATCGGGGAGCTCGAGGCGGAGGGCGTGAAGGTCGTCTACGCGGACACGGACTCCGTGTTCTTCCAGTCCCCGACGCCGGGTCTCGAATCGTCCCTCGAGTTCGCGCGGAGGACGGCCGAGCGCTTCTCCCGCGGCCGGATCTCGATGGAGGTCGACAAGATCTTCGAGACCCTGTTCAGCCACGGCCGGAAGAAGCGGTACGCCGGGAAGGTGGGCTGGCCGACGGACATGGGCGGCCAGCTCGTCGTGCGCGGGTACGAGATCCGCCGCACGGACGCCTTCGACCTCCAGAGCGAGGCCCAGCGGCGCGTGTTCGAGAGGATCCTCGACCGGGACCAGGACGGGGCCGTCGCCCTGGCCAGGGGGATCGTCGCGGAGGTGCGGGCCGGCACGCCGTCCATCGTGGACCCGGAACGGGACCCCATCGAGTCCCTCGTGATCTCGAGGACGGTGAAGGACGAGACGCAGTACGTGAACCCGAACTCGATGAGCAACGTGATCGCAGCGCGGAAGCTCGAGGAGATGGGGGAGGAGTTCATGCCGGGGATGAAGGTCTCGTGGATCGTCACGGACTCCAAGCGCAGCCCTATGGAGGTCGAGCCGTACGTGTCCGGCCGTCCCTTCGAGAAGCGGCCCGACTGGGAGTACTACGCTCGGAGGGTCGCGCAGACCCTCGCCTACATCACGGAGGCGTACGGCTGGGACGAGAAGGCCCTGTTCACGGGGACCCTCCCCGCCCAGCAGACGTCCCTGTTCGGCGACGCCTTCGGCGGGGAGACGCTCCCGGAACGGGGTCCGGCGAAGGCGAAGAAGGACCTGACCCTCGAGGATTTCTTCTGAGGCATTCCATGGCCGCCACGGACGCCCTCTGCCGGTTCTGCGGTTGGGAGGGGCCCGACGCCGTCCGCGACGCGCACGGGAACCTCTTCTGCCCGAGATGCGGCCGGCCCGCGGACTACCGCCTCGTCGTCGAGGAACTCCGGCGGCAGGGCCTGTGGCCCGGATAGGGGACGGAGGGCGGGCCGTGGGACGTCCGGGTGGGAAGCTCGCGGCCCGACGCCGGTTCGACGCCCTCGCGATCGGGGACGCGATCCTCGACGTCGTGAACGATCCCGTCCCGGCCCGAGGATCCGGGGACGGCCAGAGCCGGGTGGACTCGATCACTTACCTCCCCGGGGGAAACGCGACGAACTTCGCCCTCGCCCTCGCACGCCTCGGGGGCCGCGCGGCGTTCGTCGGGTCAGTGGGTAGGGACGCGGGAGCCCGCGT
>Ga0209321_10000461_pt1 | contig 26266 bp, 28 predicted proteins | sample Rifsed16ft4_FD_184012 | JGI IMG/M metagenome (GOLD analysis project Ga0209321, IMG submission 184012) | Soil microbial communities from Rifle, Colorado, USA - sediment 16ft 4 - CSP-I_5_4 (version 2) | ecosystem: Environmental > Terrestrial > Deep subsurface > Rock core/Sediment | place: Rifle...
GGAGAAGGGCCTCAAGCTCCGCAATTCCTACGTAACCACGGTCGCGCCGACTGGCACGCTCTCGATGATCGCGGACACATCGGGCGGCTGCGAGCCGGAGTTCAGCCTGATCTGGTACAAGCGCGTGATGGACGGCGAGGAGCTCCCGTACTTCCTCGACTACTTCGAGGAGGTCGCGAAGCGGGAGGGTTTCTGGCGGGAGGATCTCGTCAAGAAGATCCTCGACAATCACGGCAGCCCGCGCGGTCTCAGGGACGTCCCGGAGAAGTGGCAGCGGGTCTTCGCGGTCGCCCACGACGTCGCACCGGAGTGGCACGTGCGGATGCAGGCGGCCTTCCAGGACAACTGCGACGCCGCCGTCTCGAAGACGATCAACCTACCCCATGACGCGACCGTGGACGACGTGAAGAAGTCGTACCTCCTCGCGTTCGACCTGAAGTGCAAGGGGATCACGGTGTACCGCGACGGGTCCCGGGAGGATCAGGTCCTGAATATCGGCGTTGTGGAGGCCGAGAAACCTAGGGAGATTCGGGTCGAGCTCCCGGCGGAGCCAGTCGCGGTGCGACCGCGGGCCCGACCGGACGTGATCACGGGCCGCACGCAGAAGATCCTCACCGGGTACGGCGCGCTGTACGTCACGATCAACGAGGACGAGAGGGGGCTCTTCGAGGTCTTCGCCCAGATCGGACGGGGCGGCGGGTACACGGCGTCCTTCACGGAAGGGATCGCACGGCTCGTGTCTCTGTGCCTGCGGTCCGGCGTGCCGGTCGACGAGATCATCGACCAGCTCGAAGGGATCCGCAGTCCGCGGATCGCCGTCGACCACGGCGAGCGCGTCTACTCGATTCCGGACGCGATCGCGAAGGCGATCAAGCGGCACATCGGGATGCAGAAGACGGGCATCGTGCCGCCCGTCGAGACGTTCGACGAGCTCGGCGGCGTCGTGGAGACGGATGTCGAGCTCGAGAAGGAATCCCGCGAAGCGGCGGAGATGCTGAAGAAAGGCCTGAATCCGGAGTGCCCGGAGTGCGGCAAGTCCCTCGTCTTCGAAGAAGGCTGCGTGAAATGCCACTCGTGTGGCTATTCGGAGTGCTGAGCTGAGCGGCGTCGAAAGGCCCAAGTCCGTGCACGCGCTCGCCGGAGCCATGGCCCACGTTCTGTTCATCGCGCCGATGGATGCGGAACGCCGGGCGGTCCTCTCGGAAACGGCCAGCGGCGCCTTCGAATCCGTGGTCCTCCAAGACCTGTCCTCCGAGGACCGTGAGGCCGCCTGGGCGACGGCGGATGTCGTCGTGTGCACGGGCTTCGGTTCGGAGTTCCCGCCCGATGTGAAAGCGAAAGCGCCCCGGCTCCGGCTCGTGCAGGCGCTCGTCGCCGGCGTCGACCATCTCCCCTTCGACCGCCTGCCCCCGGACGCGGCGATATGCAGCAACGCAGGGGCGTACAGCACGGCCGTCGCGGAGCACGCGATGGCCCTCCTCCTCGCCGCCGCGAAGGGCATCCCCACGCGGACGGAGGAAATCCGCCGCGGGGTGTTCGATCAATCCGTCATGAACAAGGCTCTCGCCGGGTCCACAATCCTGATTCTGGGCATGGGCGGAATCGGGACGGAAATCGCACGCCGGTGCAAAGCGTTCGACGTGCACGTCGTCGGCGTGGGCCGCTCTCGTCCGCGCAGCACGTTGGCGGATGAGACCGGGACGATGGACGACCTCCCACAGCTCCTGCCCGACGCCGACGCGGTCGTCCTCGCGCTCCCGTTGACGCGCGCGACGGAGGGGCTGGTCGACCGACGCTTCCTCGCCTCCTTGAAGGACGACGCGATCCTGGTAAACATCGCCCGCGGGAGGCACATCGTTGAAGACGACCTGTACGAGCACCTGCGGACGCACCCTCGCTTCCGTGCAGCCCTCGACGTCTGGTGGACGTACCCCGACCGCGGTCAGGGCCGGCCGTTCCACAAACCGTTTCATGAACTCCCGAACGTGATAATGACCCCGCACATCGCGAACGCGATCCCGATCCAGAGGCGCCGTGCGATGGAGGCCGCCATGGAGAACGTCCAGCGGTTCTTGCGAGGCGAGACCCCGCGGAACCTCGTGGACCCTGTAGAATACGTAACACGGCCCGCGTCGCCGAGTCGGATATGAAGCGCGCCCCTCGGGAACCGTTACTTTTCGACGAATAGATTTAAGACACGAGGACCGTACACGACGGCTACCCTCGGACCCGGTCGGGTCTCGGGAGGCGTGTAGCATGGCGAAAGCGAAGGAAACGTTGAATCCTTTTGAAATCGCCCGGGAGCAGATCGACCGGGCCGGCAAGAAGCTGAACTTGGACCCCGGAATGCTGGAGCTCCTGAAGCACCCGCGGCGCGAGCTCACGGTGAACTTTCCCGTCAAGATGGACGACGGACGCGTGCGGGTCTTCACGGGCTACCGGGTCCAGTACAACGATGCAATCGGCCCGTTCAAGGGCGGAATCCGCTACCACTGGAACGTCTCCCTCGACGAGGTGCGAGCCCTCGCGTGCTGGATGACGTGGAAGTGCGCCGTGATGGGCATCCCATATGGCGGCGCGAAGGGCGGCGTGATCTGCAACCCGAAGGAGATGTCCCGGGACGAGCTCGAGCGGATGACGCGCCGGTATGCCTCCGAGATCTCGATCATCATCGGCCCGGAGAAGGACATCCCCGCGCCGGACGTGTACACCGACAGCCAGACGATGGCTTGGATCATGGACACAATCTCGATGAGCAAGGGCTTCGCCGTTCCCGGGGTCGTCACGGGCAAGCCGCTCGTGATCGGCGGATCCCTCGGCCGGGACGAGGCCACGTCCCGCGGCCTGATGTACGCGACCCGCGAGGCCGCGAAGAAGATCAAGCTCGACGTCAAAGGGGCGACCGTCGCGGTCCAAGGCTTCGGGAACGTCGGGTACAACTACGCGCGCCTGATGCACGACGAACTGGGCGCGAAGGTCGTCGCGGTGACGGACTCGAAGGGCGGCATCTACAGCGAGAAGGGCTTCGACCCGAAGGAGGTCATGGTGTTCAAGGAGAAGAGCGGCTCCGTCGTCGGCTTCCCGGCCACGAAGAAGATCACGAACGAGGAGGTCCTCGAACTGGACGTGGACATCATCGCACCGAGCGCCCTCGAGGGCGTCCTGACGTCGGAGAACGCGCCGCGCGTCAAGGCGAAGATCGTCGCAGAGGGCGCGAACGGCCCGACGACGCCCGAGGCGGACGACATCCTGCACAAGCGCGGGGTGCTCGTGATCCCGGACATCCTCGCGAATGGCGGCGGCGTGACCGTGTCGTACTTCGAGTGGGTGCAGAACCTCTCCGAGTTCTTCTGGACGAAGACCGAGGTGGACCAGAAGCTCGAGGGCATCATGATGAGCGCCTTCAACCGCGTCTGGGACATGCGGGACTCGAAGAAGGTTGACACGCGCCAGGCGGCCTACATGGTCGCGATCAACCGCGTCGTCGAAGCGTACAAGTGGCGCGGCATCTTTCCGTAGACACGGGAGCGGGGCCGACGCGCCCCGCCCTCCCCTTTTGATCGAGCGAGACGCATCGAGTGTGCCCACGACACGATTAAGTATCGTCCCCCGATACGCACGCCCGCCATGCCCCTCAACATGGTCGTGTGCCTCAAGCAGATCCCGAATCCGGACCTGCAGTTCCAGATCGGCCCGGACGGGAAGGACATCCGCCGGGACACGCTGAATTACAAGGTGAACGGCGCGGACGAATATGCGCTCGAAGAGGCCGTGCGGCTCAAGGAGAAGCACGGAGGCCGCGTCGTCGCGCTCACCCTGGGCCCAAAGCGCACGGAACAGATGCTTCGGGAGGCCCTCGCGAAGGGCGCGGACGAAGCGGTCCGGATCGCATACGAGGACGTCGCCACGTACGACGTCGGCAAGATCGCGCGTCTCCTCGCCGCCGCGATTCGCGCGATGCCCCACGACCTCGTTCTCACGGGCGTTCAGTCGGACGACCACTTCAACTCCGCCACGGGCGGACTCATCGCCGGGATCCTGGGCCTCGCACACGCGAGCGTCGTGACGCGTGTCGAGGTGAAGGACGGCCGCCTCGAGGTCGCGAGCGAGCTTGAGGGAGGCCTTCAGCGTGTCTCCGCCCTGCCGCTGCCCGCGTTGCTGACGATCCAGTTCGGCGCGAACACGCCGAGGTACGCGCCGCTCCCCGCGATCATGAAGGCCGCGCGACAGCCGATCAAGGAACTCGGTCCGCAGGCTCTCGGCCTCTCGGGCTGGGATGGCGTCGTCCTGCCGTACTCCTTCGGGGTCCGTGGCCTGTCGCGTCCGGCAGCGAAACGTAGCGCGGAGATGATCAGCGGGTCCGTCGAGGAACAGGCGAAGCGGCTCGCGCAGCTCCTGCGAGAAAAGGGCTTCGTGCGGAGGTGATTCGGATCGGCGCGGACGTTCTCGTGGTTGCGGAGCATCTCGAGGGACGTCTAGCGCCATCCACTGCGGAACTCGTGGCGGTGGGCCGCGAACTCGCGGGCCCTTCGGCGGGGATCGTGAAGGCCGCGCTCCTTGGGCACAACGTCGGCGGGCTTGCGGATATCCTCGTAGGCCTCGGAGTCGAGGTGCTCCATGTTGACGATGTCGCGCTGGCGGAGTACACGGGCGACGGCTACCACCTGGGAGTCCGCGCCCTGGTGGAGCAAACGGACCCGCGCGTCGTCCTCGTGGCGCACACGTCGCAGGGCTACGACCTGGCGCCCGCCCTCGCGGGAGCCATGGGGCTCGCGCTTGTCACGAACTGCGTCGGACTGCGCGCGGAAGGGGACCGTCTCGTCGCGACGAGACGCTTGCTCAATGAGAAGGTGCAGGCGGAGGTCGAACTCTCCTCGGAGCGTCCGATCGTCGCGACCCTGCGGCCGGGGTCTGTCGCGCCCGCCGGCGCGGCACCGGGAGGCAAAGTGACTCCGACCCAGCTCTCGATCGAGACCGGCACAATCCGAACGAAGTTCCTTGCGCTCGAGCGGCCCGAAGTGGCCGACATCGACCTGTCGAGTTCCGACGTGATCGTCTCTGCGGGGCGTGGCATCCAGAAGAAGGAGAACCTCGCGATTGTCGAGCAGTTCGCGAAGGCCGTCGGCGGCGTGGTCGGCGCGTCGCGTCCGCTCACGGACATGGAATGGCTCCCGAAGACGCGTCAGGTCGGGCAGAGCGGCAAGACGGTCCGGCCGAAGCTGTACGTGGCCTGCGGAATCAGCGGCGCGATGCAGCACGTGGCCGGCATGAAGGACGCCGGACTCATCATCGCGATCAACACGGATCCGAGCGCGCCGATCTTCGAGGTCGCCCACGTGGGGTTCGTGGCGGACGTCCTGAAACTCCTCCCCGCAACCTTGAAGGAGCTCAAGGGGTGACGGGCTCCCCGTAGCCTTCATCTGCCTCGACGGCCCATCCCGCCCCGTGGCGCAACCGCCCCCGCCGATGGACCCGCGCTTGTTCCGACCGTCCCAGGTCCGCCCGGTTAACCCGCTGCTCCCGGTCCTTCTGATCCTCGTGGTCATCGTCCTCTTCGCCATCGTCTTCGTGGGCATGTTCGTGGGGCCGATCGGCCTCTTCTCGGTGTTCCCGGCGGTCTTCTGCGGGCTATTCATCGTCGTCATCGTCCTCATCGTCGTGGGGGCCCTCAGCCAGATGGGCGGCCGCCGGATCCCGCCGCCCCCGCCGATCCAGCAGCCGCTCGTGCCCGCGGGGCAGCAGGGGCCCGTGGAGCTCGCCTGCCCGAACTGCGGCGGCCCGCCCCAGTTCGTCGACCGCTTCGGGATCGCGACGTGCGCGTACTGCGGGACCCGGTTCCTCGTGCGGTGACCTCCATGCGGATGTGAGGTGGGTCCTCATGCCTCGTTCAATCGTCGTCGAGCTGCCTCGGATGTCGTACTACACGGGCGAGGTGACCGAGGGGGCCGTGGTGATCGACACGACGCGTGAAGTCCCGAGCCGCGGACTCTACGTAGACTTCGAAGGAGTCGAGGAGACAGTCATCACGCGAGGCTCGGGGAAGCAGTCCCACACGTACCGCTCGTCCGCCCAGCTCGTCCACTGGCGCCTCCCGCTGCGTGGCGAGGGCCCCGTCCCCGCAGGGGTACAGCGCTTCCCCTTCAAGTTCCAGGTCCCGATTTACGCCTTGCCATCGTACGAGGGTCGCCACGCGAAGGTGAAGTACACGCTCTCCGCGCGGCTCGACGTCCCCTTGTGGCTCGACACGGTCTGGAGCGGCGAGATCTTCGTCTTCTACGACCGACGGAGCGTGCGGACATATGCGCAGCCACTGCGCTTCCGCTCTGCGGGCCAGGGCCCCGAGGTCTACGTCGAGCTGGACGGGGACCGCTTCTTCGCGCGCGAGCTGATCGGATGCCGGATCACCCTGAACCGGACCGGCAACGCGAGGATCCGCCGCGTGTACGTGCGGCTGATCGGCGGGGAATGGGCGAAGGCGGATGGCCAACAGGAATCGACGCAGTCGTACCAGCACGAGGTCTCCGTGCCCATGGAGGTCATCCGCGTCGGCGTGCCGTTTACCTTTGAGATCCCGATCCCGTCGGAGGTCCACTCGAGCTACCGCGGAACCTATTCGTATTACGGATACCTGTTGCAGGTCGGCCTGGACATCGCGTGGGGATTCGACATCGTCGCGCAGACGCCGATCGTGATTGTCCGATGAGGCCATGACGGGGCTTCCGATGAGGCGGCCGCGTTAACCTTGTTTAAGGTTAACCGAAGGCGGCGCCAACCTTTTCCCGCATGGCGTCTTCAGCGGCACTCGAGATGGCGCGCCGAACGCTATTACCGGAAGAGGAGATTCGGAAGAGACTCGCGGAGGTACGCGGCTGGTCCCGCGACGGGAACGCAATCACGCGGACGTGGAAATTCAAGGATTTCCCGGAAGCCCTTGCGTTCATCAACAGAGTGGGGGAGCTGGCCGAGTCGATGGACCATCACCCGGACATCCACAATTCGTGGGCAACCGTGCGGCTGTCCTTGACCACGCACGACCGTGGCGGCCTCACGAACCTCGACTTCGACCTCGCGAAGAAGATTGACGGGCTCTAGGCGAGCGAGAGCTACTCAAGCGGCAGGGCGGCCGCGGACGTTACAGCGATCGCTCGACAATCTCCGCGATGTCGTACCGCGCGAGGTCCTCGCGGTTCTTCGTCTTCGCGGCGTCGTCCAGCATGATTAGGCAATACGGGCACGCGGTCGCGACCGCCCTCGCCCCCGTCTCCTCGACGTGGCTCAGCCGCCGATGGTTCATCTTCTCCCCCGTCCGCTCCTCCATCCACATCCGAGCGCCACCGGCCCCGCAGCAGAAGCCTTTGTCGCGGCACTGCGTCATCTCGACCGTTCGGACCCCCGGGATGCGCATGAGCACGTCTCTCGGCTCCTCGTAGACCTTGTTGTACCGCCCCAGGTAACACGGGTCGTGGTACGTGATGAGTTCCCGCACCTCATGCGAGGGCCGGAGCCGGCCCGCCTCCAGGAGTTCCTCGAGGTACACGGAGTGGTGGACGATCTCGTACGTCCCGCCGAAATCCGGATACTCGTTCTTGATCGCGTTGAGGCAGTGCGGACATGTCGCGACGATCCGCTTGACCGCGTACCGGTTCAGCGTTTCCACGTTCGCTTTGATCATCGTCTGCGCGAGGTACTCGTTCCCGAGGCGCCTCGCGGGGTCACCCGTGCACTTCTCCTCGGGACCGAGGATCGCGAACCGCACGCCCGCCCGCTGCAACAGACGAGCGAAGGATTGCGCGACCTTGCGATTCCGATCGTCGAAGGAGGCCGCGCAACCGACCCAGTACAGCACGTCGACAGTCCCTCCCTCAGCAGCCACCTCGGACATCGTCTTCACGCCGAGGCCTTCCGCCCACCGCGCCCGCTGGTCCCATCCGATTCCCCACGGATTGTAGTTCGTTTCGACGTTTCGAAGCATCCCCTGGGATTCCTCGGGGATCCTGCCGAGTTCCATCGCGAGGTTCCGTCGCAGATCGACGATGAAGGGCACATGGCGGATCGAGACGGGGCACTCCTGCATGCACGCCATGCACGTCGTGCAGTCCCACAGCTCCTCGTACCCGACGTAGTCCGCCAACGTCTCGCCGAGGCTCTCGCCGCGCGCCTCCTTGACCATCGCCTCCCGTAGATCGAGGATCACGCGCATCGGGTCCAGCGGCTTCCCGGTCGTCCATGCCGGGCAGACGGACGTGCAACGGCCGCAGATCGTGCATGCGTCGAGCTGAAGGCGGTCAAGCCAGACGAAGTCCTTCGTGCTCGTCGCGCCAAACTTCGGCTGCGGCGCCTCGGGCTGCGCGAGCGTGTCGATGTCAAAGGGCTTCGGGAGGCGGCCATAGGGCATCGAGCGCTCGTAGAACGTGTTCGCGGGGCTGAACAGGAAATGGCTCGCCTTCGTCCACGGAAGGACTGCGAGCATGTACGACCACGTGGCCGCGTGGAACCACCACAGGAATCCGTAGCTCCACGCCAATGCGGGCGCCGGCATCACGGTGACTATCGCGCCGCTCACGCTGACCGCAACGAGGCGCTCGTCGATCCCCACGGTCCGGAGGCCCAAGGACATCGCATACCCGACAAAGGACCATTCCTGCCACTGCGGCTGCGTCACCGCGAGCCGCACGGCCTCGAGCAGGAAGCCCTGGACCATCAGGAGGAGAAGCAGACCCGGGAGGACGAGGTCCGGCCGCTCCGTGTGGAGGAACTTTGGCCGCTGGACGAGGCGGCGGTAGAAGACCATCCCCAGGCCGATCGTGAACGCAAGGCCCATGAAGTCCAAGGCGAACTCGAAGATAAGGTACGGCTGCTCGCGCAGGATGTCGATGTCGAAGTACGCGAGGATGTCCACGTTCAAGAAGACGAGGGTGGTCCCGATCGCGAGGGCGATGAACCCCGTGTACATGAGCGCGTGCATCAGCCCGGAGTATCGGCGCCGCACGACCTTTCTCTGGAACACGCCTACCAGAATCAGCATCTTGAGATGGTGCGTGAACGATGCGTCGAGCTCACCGGACGCGCCCTGTTTCCACATCCGCCAGCGAGACAGGAGGCCGTACGCCAACACGGCCAAGGCGACGGCGGTCATCGCCCAGATCGCGAGCTGCGTCCAGCTCGGCAGGAATGCGAGATTGAGGCGACACGGGACGTCCCCCGTCGGGTCGCACGCGGGGAGCGGCACCTCAGGCCACCTCCCATCGCGCGGCTCCGGGGACGCGCATCAGAGGCCTCGAAGGTCACATCGCTATTTAATCCCGCGCGGGGTGCGCGACGAGGACGATCTTCCGGCGACCCTCGGTGACCGGCGCGCGGTCCCAGCCGCCATAGAATGCGGACACGCGCCACCCGGCACGCTCGAGCATCCACGCGACCACGTGGGGCGGGACCAGCCGCAGATCCACGCTCGAATTCGTGCGGAACGTCAGGTCGTCCCCGGTCCGCTCGTAGAAGTTCCACTCGAGATGCAGGATTCCGCTCACCGGATCGAACCGACGGAACTCGTGCCGCTCGATGTTGCCGATCACGTGGAAGGCAAAGGGTCGCGGCCGCGATGCGATGTAGTCCCGGCTCAGGAAATCGAGGACGAGCCGACCCGCGTCGGTCGCATGTGCCGTGAGCCGTGTCAGGAATCCGACGTCGTCTTCTTCGCCGCCCCGGCCTATCGAATGGTCCAGGCTGAGGATTACATCGAACGTTTCCCCCGGAGCGAGATTGGGGAGTCCCATTCGGGGTGCGGCCGCGTAGGTCAGGCGCGGCCGGAGGTCCTCCGGGACTCGCCTCCGCGCCGCGTCGATTCCAATCTCGTTCGGGTCGACCGCGACGACCGGATGACCCGCCTTTGCAAGCCGTAGGGCTCGGCGCCCGATACCGCAAGGCACGTCGAGGATGCTCGCTCCGGAAGGAATCCCTTCCGCGCGCAGGAAGGCGACGATCGCTTCGGAGTCGTCCACAGGATGCGGTTCCGCGCCCATTCATCGCCTCGCGACGATCATCAGGGCGCGGCTGTCGACTGACGGCGGGTCCATCTTCATCCCGCCGAACGTCCCTTCGACCCGCCATCCGGCCCGCTCGAGCAGGCGGATGAGTTCGTGGAGACTGTACACGCGATGCGTGATCGGCACGGTCACGACGTGCTCGAGGTCGTCTCCGCGCCGGCGGAAGAACCGCCACTCGTTGCGCATCCACGAGCCTGCGATGTCGAACCGCTCCTGCGAGATGACCACGAAATCGCCATACACCTCGTAGCTCTGGGGTTCGTGATGGCGCACGATGTGGTCCCGGTTCACGATGAAGAGGACGAGGATTCCGCCCGGCCGGACGAGCGTCGCGTACTCCTCGAGGACGAGGACATCCGCCTCCTCGCTGTAATATCCGAGGGACGTCCAAAGGTTCAGGGCCGCATCGAACGGCGCCTCCTCTTTCGGGACCGTTTCCGACAGCCGCCGGAGATCCCCCACGATGTACATCGCCCGGTCGCCCATGCCCGACTCCGTCGCGAGCTGCTTCGCCCGCGCGATGTATGCAGGCGACAGGTCGACGCCCACGACGCGGAATCCCATCGATGCCAGGCGCGTTGCGTGGCGACCGATCCCGCACGGCGCATCGAGGATTCGCCCGGAAGGCGGGACTCCGAACCGAGCGAAGAGGGCTCTCAGATCCCTCGTCTCTTCCTCGCCGCGCGCCCACGCCGTCTCGTGGATCGGAAGGAACGCCTCCGAATGGCGGAGGAACAGCTCCTCCGTCCAGTGGCCTGACGCCATCGTCTCGCGATGTCCGCGACGCGTATATGGCCCTGCCGTCCGCTCGCGTTCAGCGGGGACCCGGCTTGTCGAAGGGCCTCACGATCCCGTCCGGATTTTGCTCGACGATCCGCCGCGTGAGTCCGGCGAGGTTCGAGGCCGTGTAGATCTCGTCGTATGCCGCCGCCGGAATCTCACCCAGGAGACTGTCCTCTGTGACCACGATGAACACGATCTCCGGGGAATGCTGTTCGAGAAACCGCGCAAACCGGTCGAACGCCCCCTCATCCGGGGTGGGCACAGGCTCGACGAGGTAGAGGATGGGGCCCCGGCGCACGTCAATCGCCGGGGCGAAGGGCGCGTCACGGTCCTCCGCATCGCGGATCCGGAAGCGGAGGGACCGGTGCTCATGGGCGACGCCGCCTCGCGCGAACTCCGCACAGACCTGGGCCTCGAGGGCCGTCGAGGAGGCATGGGCGGTCACGGGAGCGCCTTGTCGACCGCGTCCACAATCGCCTGCGCGAATCCCGACGTGCCGACTTCCTTGGCGTCCGGCATCTGTCGCGCGAGGTCGTAGGTGACGACCTTCGATCCGATGACCATCTTCACCGCGTTCCGCAGACGGGTGGCCGCATCCCGCCATCCGAGGTACTCGAGCATCATGACCCCGGCGAGGATCTCCGCCGTCGGGTTCACCTTGTCCATGCCCGCGTACTTCGGCGCGCTGCCGTGGACGGGCTCGAACAGAGCATGGGCGTCCCCGATGTTCGCCCCGGGCGCGACGCCGAGGCCTCCGATCTGCGCGGCCGCGGCATCACTCAGGTAGTCGCCGTTCAGGTTCGTCGTCGCGAGGACGTCGTACTCCTCCGGACGCAGGAGGAGCTGCTGGAACATGTTGTCCGCGATCACGTCCTTGATCACGATCTTCCCGACTGGGGCGTTGCCGCCGTGCGACGACGCGACCTCCTCCCACGGGATCGTTGCCTCGCCGAACTCCCGCTTCGCGACCTCGTAGCCCCAGGTCCGGAACGCGCCCTCCGTGAACTTCATGATGTTCCCCTTGTGCACCAAAGTCACGGACTTGCGGCCGTTCTGAATCGCGTATCGGATCGCCTTCCGGATCAGACGTTTCGAGCCGCTCTCGCTGACCGGCTTCAGCCCGATCCCGCTGTCCGGGCGGACGTGCGCGCGGAACTCCTTCTCGAGGATCTCGATCATGCGCGTCGCCTCTGGTGACCCCATCTCCCATTCGATCCCCGTGTACACGTCCTCCGTGCCCTCTCGGAAGATCACGATGTTTAGGCGCTCCGGATGCGTGACCGGGCTCGGGACGCCGGGGATCCAGTAGATCGGCCTCACGTTGGCGTAGAGGTCGAGGGCCTTGCGCAGCGTGACGTTTAGGGAACGGAAGCCGCCGCCGACGGGGGTCGTGAGCGGCCCCTTCAAGGCGACGACGTACTCCCGGATGGCCGCGAGGGTCACGTCCGGCAACATCTCGCCATACTGGAACATCGCCTTCTCGCCCGCGGGGACGGGATACCAGGCAATCCGGCGGCGTCCGTCGGACGTGGCCGTAACGGCCGCATCGACTGCGCGCTGAGCCGCCCGCACGACGTCGGGCCCGATGCCGTCGCCCCCGATGATCGGGATGATCGGATCGTCGGGGACGCGGATCCCCGCGTCCGTGATCAGGATCTTATGGCCCTCCTCGGGAGGTCGGAGCGCGGGACGTTCGGAGGGCATAGGGTCTCCTCACGAGCGCTCGTCGAGAGGCATGTAGACGAGGTCCGTCGGCCCGACGTAATGGTCCAGAGGCCGCAGGAGACGGTTGTCTTCCCAGTACTCGATCACGTGGGCCGTCCAGCCGGCGATACGGGCGACGGCGAAGAGGGGCGTGAAAAGGTCCGTCGGAATGCCGAGTTCATGGAAGACGAGGCCGGAGTAGAAGTCGACGTTCGGGTAGATCCGCTTCGACTCGAGCTCGCGCACGACCGTGTCCTCGACCTTCGCCGCGATCCGGAACAACGTGTCATCGCCGCGCATCTCCGCAAGCTTCCGGGCGTGTTCCTTCAGGAGGAGGGCGCGGGGGTCCCACGTCTTGTATACCCGGTGCCCGAAGCCGAAGATCTTCCCCTTGTTCCGCAACGTCGTGAGGACGTAGTCCTCCGCGGTCTCGGGCCGGCCGATCGTCTGGATCGTGTTGAAGGACGCCTCGATGGCCCCACCGTGGAGCGGGCCCTTGAGCGTGGAGATCGCCGCGACGACCGCGCTGTAGAGGTCCGACAGGGTCGAGGCGGCCACCGTCGCCGCGAACGTGGATGCGTTCATGCTGTGGTCCGCGTAGAGGATGAACGCGACGTCCATCATCCGTGCTTGGAGCTTGTTCGGTTTCTTCCCGGTGACCATCCGGAGGAAGTCCGCCGCGTGGCCCAGCTCGGGATTCGGCTTCAGGATTCGCTGCCCCTCTCGGATCCGCTCGTACGCGGCGACCACGGTAGCGAACTGGGCGATGAGCCGCTGCGCTTTTCGCATGTTCGCGGGCCGCGTCGGGTCGTCCCGCTCTGGGTCGAAGTCGCTCAGGAACGAGACCGCGGTGCGCAGGACGTCCATCGGCGTCGCGTGCGCCGGAATCGACCGCAGGATCTTCACGAGCTGCGGCGGGATTGGCCGGGCTGCGGCGAGATCCGCGGTCGCCTTCGCGAGCTCCTCGCGGTTCGGCAGGCGGCCATGGATGAGCAGGAAGACGGTCTCCTCGAACGTTGAATGCGCGGCGAGGTCGCGGATGTCGTATCCGCGATATAGAAGGCGTCCGCGCTCCCCGTCGACGAAACAGATCGATGTCTCTTTCACATAGATTTCGTCGAGGCCCTTGTCGATCCGGGGCCCAGCGAGGGTGGCCTTCGCGGGGACGGCCATCAGAGATCCTCCGGGCGCGATGACATCGGGTCTCCCTAGCTGGACGCGATCACCAGATCGCCGTGGTTCTTGATGTAGTCCACGAGGCCGCCCTCCTCGAGGATACGCGCCATGACGGCGGGGAGCGGAGGGAACGTGCGCTCAATGCCCTTCGTGAGGTCCCGGACGATGCCCTTCTCCAGGTCGATCTCGACGTTGTCGCCCTCGTCGATTCCCTCCGTGTCGACGACGATCGCGGGCAGCCCGATGTTGATGCAATTCCGATAGAAGATGCGCGCGAAGGACTTCGCGAGGACCGCGCGCGCCCCGGCGAGCTTGATGATCACGGGCGCGTGTTCCCGCGAGGAGCCCTTGCCGAAGTTGCGACCTCCGACGACGAAGTCCCCCGCCTTCACGTTCGAAGCGAAGTCGGCCCGGGCGTCCTCGAGGACGTGCTTCGCGAGCTCGGGCAGATTGGACCGCAGGTGAAAGTACCGGCCGGGCGCGATCAGGTCCGTCGAGATGTTGTCCCCGAACTTCCAAGCGCGGCCCATTCAGCGCACCTCCCGCGGGTCCGTGATCACGCCGTAGATTGCGGTCGCCGCGGCCGTGGCCGGGGACGCGAGGTACGTAAAGGCCATGGGGTTCCCCATCCGGCCGACGTAGTTGCGGTTCGTCGTCGACAGGACGTTCTCCCCGTCGCCCGGGATGCCGAGATGCACGCCCGGACACGCGCCGCAGCCAGGCGTGTTGATCACCGCGCCCGCGTCGAGGAGGATGTCGAAGAGGCCCCCCTTCATCGCGCGCGAATACGACTCCTTCGACGCCGGGGTGACGATGAGCCGCGTTCCGGGCGCGACCCGTTCCCCTTTCATGTAGTCGCAGAAGATCTTCATGTCCTCGAAGCGCGCGTTCGTGCAGGAGCCTAGGTAGACTTGGTGGATCTTGAGTCCCTTGACGCTCGGGTCCGTCACGGGCACGACGTTGTCCTCCTGCGGCGGCCGGGCGATCATCGGTTCGAGGCCCGAGGCGTCGTGATGGTACACGCGCTCGTACCGCGCGTCCGGATCCGCGGATATTGGCTGCCACTCCTGTTCCCGTCCATGGTCTCGCAGGTACCGCTTGGTCTCCCCGTCGGAGGGCTGCGGCCCGCACTTCCCGCCCGCCTCGATCGCCATGTTCGACAGGACCATGCGCTCCGTCATCGGCATCGCGGCGATCGTCGTTCCGCCCCACTCCATCGCCATGTACGTGGCCCCGTCTGTCTTGATGTCCCCGATCACCTTGAGGATCAGATCCTTCGCGTATACGCCGCGCGCGAACGTCCCAGTGACCTCGAACTTTAGGGATTCCGGCACCCGCAGCCACGTCTTCCCGAGGGCTAGGGCGACGGCGACGTCCGTGGACCCCATACCCGTCGCGAAGGCGCCCATCGCGCCCCCCATCACGCTGTGGCTGTCCGCGCCGATGACGACGTCCCAGGGTCGGACAAACTTCTCGAACGCGACTTGGTGGCACACGCCGTTCCCGACGTCGGACAGGACCATGCCCGTCCTCTCCGCGAACTCCCGCAGGTACATGTGGTCCGTCGCGAGCTCCTTGCGCGGCGGTGGACTTGAGTGATCGATGAACACGACGGACCGGGACGGGTTCGCCGCCTTCACGAGGTCCATCTTCTCCATCTGCCGGAACGTGAGGGGTCCCGTGCCGTCCTGCACGTATGCCAAGTCGACCTTCGCAATCGTGATGTCGCCCGCGCGGACCGGATGGCCGGATGCTCGCGAAAGAACCTTCTCTACGATTGTTTGCCCCGGCATGCCTTCCACCGTCTCGTGGACCAGGGATACTAAGCTGGGGGTATTATTAAAGGTGAAGGTTGTAACTCGCGCGGACCAACGCGCGCGTCACACGTGGGCTCGGAGAATTGCGTCCGCCATCATCCCGACCAGGATCAACGTGAGGTAGACGCCGGAGAACTTGTAGCCCCTCCACGCCGTCTCCGGCGTCGGATGCGCCATGAACTTCGCCGCGAGGCCCAAGAGGATCGTGCTCGCCGCGAGGGCGACGATGAGGTACACGACGTCGAACGCCGACGTGAAAAAGAACGCGACGCTCGCGACCGCGACGATGACCGTCGAGGCCGTGATCGCGAGGACCGTCGCGCGCTCGTCGAGCACGGCGGGGAGCATCGGGACGCCCGCACGCCGGTAGTCGTCGCGGCTCCGGTACGCGAGGGCCCAGAAGTGGCCCGGCGTCCACAGGAACACCAGCAGGCCGATCAGGACCGCCGGCAGGCTGATTGCGCCCACAGCGGCCGCGGATCCCGCGAGGGCGGGGCACGAACCCGCGAAGCCACCGATCACGATGTTGCTCGTATGTGCGCGCTTGAGCCCGAGCGTGTAGACGCCGATGTATACGGCGAATCCCAGGCCGATCATCGCCGCCGTGAGCGGGTTGATCCCGAACCAGGCGATTGCGAACGCCGTCGCGAAGAGCGCCAGCCCGAACTCGAGCGCGTGCGCGGGCGGATCGATTCGATGTTGCGGCAGCGGCCGGAGACGCGTCCGCCGCATGAGCGAGTCGAGGTCGCGGTCAAGGTAGTGGTTCGTTGCGCTCGCCCCGGAAGCCGCGAGAAGTCCCGCGACCATGAGGAGGCCGAACCTTGTCGCGTCGATGTGCGATCCGCTCGTGGCCACGTACCCCGCTGCCGCGACGAGCAGGAGGAGCGCGTCGATGCGGAGCTTCATCAGCTGGACATAATCGGCGAGGGACACGAGCTACCGGCCGAGCGCGTCCTAACCTTTCACACTTCTTAACCTTTTGTCGCGCGTGCGCGTTCCCCCTTCCGATTCCGTCGATACCAATCGCAATCCGGGCGGACGGGGCACATCTCGCACCGCGGATCGCGGGCCTTGCACAGGACCCGTCCGTGGGCGATGATCGCGAGGTGCCAGGCCTTCCTCTTGGCGGGCGGCGTCCATCGCTCCAGGGCCTTGCGGATTGTTTCGTACTCGGCGCGAGGCGCGAGGCCCCATCGCCGCGCGATTCGGGCGATGTGCGTGTCCACGGGAAACGTCGGGTGGTCGGCCGCCATTGCGAGCACGACGTCTGCCGTCTTCGGGCCAACGCCCGGGAGGGACAGAAGGTCCATGCGTGCACGATCCGTCGGGTGAGAGAGGACGTCTTCGAGCCGTCCGCCCCAGCGATCCAAGACGATCTGTGCCACCGCGCGGATCCGCGGCGCCTTCTGGTGCGCGAGTCCCGCGTGCCAGATCGCCCGCGCAATCATCGCGTCGGACGCGGCCGCGAGGCGGTCCGGTGTAATCCGGCCGACCGCCATCCGCAGGTCATCGAGGCCTCGCCGTTCGTTCGCCACCGTCGTGCTCTGCGACAGGATTGTCGAGACAAGGATCTCGAAAGGCGTCATGTCCCGGGCCCAGTCCTCCGTCGGGTAACGGGCCTCCAGCCGGCGCATCGTGCGCAGGAACGCCCGGCGGTCCACAGCCGTCCAAGGCCCTGCGCGGGAAAAAGGTTCTCAGCCGCTCACGAAGGACCGGGCCATCGTGATCACGTTCCGCGGCCGTTCCCGCAACCGGCGCGTGAAGTAGGGCAGCCAGTTCGGCCCGTATGGGATGTAATCCGCCACGCGATGGCCCGATCCGACGAGCGCATCCTTCAGCGGGTCCCGGACGCCCTGTAGCATCTGGAATTCGAAGGGCACCGGATGGTCCCGTGCGAGTTCAAGCGCGCGGTCGATGATGCGGCCGTCGTGGCTTGCGACCGCGAACTCCCTCCCCCGGACGAACAGAATCTCCATCATCTCGAGATACCGGCGGTCGATGTCCGGCCGTCTCGTGAACGCGACCTCGGGCGTTTCCCGGTACGCTCCCTTCACGAGCCGGATCCGGGCCCCTCGGTCGATGAGTTGCGAGAGGTCCCTGTCCGTCCGGATCAGATTCGCCTGTAGACAGATGCCGACTTTCTCGTACCGCTCCAGGAGCCTCTCGCAGATCCAGACCGTGTTGTCCGTTGTCGCCGCGGACTCCATGTCGATCCACAGCACGCGACCCTCCGCTTTCGCCGCATCGATGACCGGGATCATCTGGGACCGCGCGTAGTCCCGGTCGATCAGGATGCCGAACTGCGTCGGCTTGAGGCTCACGTCCCCCCGGACTCCCTCGGTCCGCATCGCGGCGAGGAGCCGCAGGTATTCCCGGGTTGTCGCCTCGACCGGCGCCTTCTCGCGATAGTGCTCTCCGAGGTGGTTCACGAGGGCGTGGATCCCTCGAGCGTTCGCGGCCTTCGCGACCCGGATGGCATCAGCCAGCGTCTCCCCGGCGACCCACTGGCGCGCGAACCGGGTGAGGAGCCCCATCGGGCCGCGGATTCCGCGCGTCCGCTCAAATAGGTTCCGACATGTTGGGACGAGACGGCATTCAGACGGGCTGGCTGCAACCCACGCATCGAGGCGCGCCCTCGTAGTTGAGGGCGGCGCAGTTGCGGCACCGGACCATGACCAGCTGCCCGCCCTGTCGTCCAGCGGCCGTGTTCGCTGCGGCCCCGCCGGACGCGATGTCCACGAGCAGGAAGACCCACCAGAAGCGGACGAGCCAGCCACCGACGGACGTCAGGGCAACCCCGATGGCGCCGACGAGGACGACGCCGAGCAGGGAGTCAAGAATCCCCCGCAGGGGGGATGCGCTCAGACCGGCGTTGATGACGCCGACCATGAACGAGATGAACGCGACAATGATGAGCACGATCCCGATTGCCAGCAACGCTGCGCCGACGAGAAGGACAATCGGGCCGCTCCATCCGAAGGGTGCGGAACGTCGAGGAGCCGGCGTGTACGTTGGTCCGTATCCGGGAGGGTTGGCCATGGAAACACGCGATTCCGGCGAGTCCTGGATGTCGCATCGGTTCCGACGATGTGCCTTTGGATAAAGCTTTCAGACCTATTTCCACGCGTGGTACTGAGCGGCTCCCGACCCGTCGTGGGCCCCCCGTGACCGTCAGCGGAGGTCTGCCGCGGCGACAACCGTGTCGGCGAACAAAACCCCTTTCGTCGTCTTCAGGCGGTTCGCGAGTTCGTCCACACGCTCCGCATTTCCCTCGACAATCAGGACCTCGAGACACGTCTCCTCGTCCAGGTGAATGTGGGCCGTGGCCCGGATCGACCCGAGGAAGTCGTGCTGCTTGTGCAGGATCCGGTGGGTGACCATGCCGACGTCGTGGCGGTACACGAACGTAATCGTGCCGACGACCTTGCCGCCTACCGTGCGTCTCTGGCGGACAAGGGCGCGGCGGATGAGCTCGCGCAACGCCTCCGATCGGCTCGCGAATCCCTCCAAGCGGACGAGATGATCGAAGTCGTCGAGGAGCCGGCCCTCCAGGGAAACGCCGATGCGAGCGACGGTCACGTGCTACCCTCCGGGACCGCAGGTGCTACCGGGGTGATGAAGGCCACGGGGAACCTTTAAGCCGTGTTACGTTTTCTAGAGACGTGTTACGCCGGATCTCGACAATCCGGAGTGCCGGTCGGTTTCTGTGTCCCTCGATCCGCTCTTCTTCATCGCCCTCGCCCTTGCGCTCGGTTTCAAGCACAGCTACGACGCGGACCACCTCGTCGCCGTTTCGAACCTCCTGACGCGGAGCCGCAGCCTGCGCCGGACGATGTGGATGAGCATCAGCTGGGCCGCCGGCCACATGATCACCGCCACGGTCGTGACGATCGTCCTGTACGCCTTCAAGGAGACCTTGCTCCGCGAGTTCCTCGCACACCTCGAACTCGCAGTGGCCATCATGCTTGTCATCATCGGAGTGCTCGGCCTCCTAGTCGAGTTCGGCCTGCTCCATCGGCATCTGCACCGACACGACTCGGAGGAGCATGTCCACACGCACATCCACCTGACGGATTCGCAGGAGCACCGGGCGATGTTCGGGATCGGCGTGGTCCACGGCCTCGCGAGCAACGACGAGCTCCTCATCCTCTTCGTTGCATCCCTAAGCGTCACCTCTCTTGCGGGCCTCCTGGGTGGCGTCGGCGTGTTCAGCGCCGGGGTCGTGCTCGGGATGATCGTCTTCGGAATCGGGATATCCTACCCGCTCAGCCGCTGGGGCGACGCCCGTGTGCGACGCGTCGTCAACGTGGCCGCGGCCCTCCTGAGCATCTCCTACGCCGCGTTCCTCTTCCTCGGGTTCGAGGGCGTGAACCTTCTCCCGTTATGATTCGCTGTGCCGCAGGGCAATCCCTTAAGAGCGACGGAGGTCGTCCGTTCGGCGATGGATCTGCCGCAGAAGCTGGAGAAGGCGCGGACCCTCGCGGACATGTTCGAGCTCGTCAAGAGCGCGGTCCAGTCGGTCCTCGGACGGAGCCGCGCGGGGCTCATGCTCGCCCTCGCCGACCTGGGGAACCATCCGCAGGGATTCCTCGGCGCCTTCTATCCCGTTGCGAGCAACGTGATTGTGATGAACAAGGTCCCCTTGCTCCGCATCCAGGAGACGAACCCGGAGCTGTACCGCCCGTACGCGTTCTACGTGCTGCTCCACGAGTACCTCCACTCGATCGGATTCGTCGACGAGCGCGTGTGCCGCACCCAGTCTCACCGGATCCTCGAGACGCTCTTCGGCTCGGAGCACCTCGTCACCCAGATCTCCGCGGACCCCGCGCGGTTCTTCCCGAACCTCGTCTTCCCGGACGCGGCCTGGCAGCCGGCGGAGCTGGCCCTCGAATTCGTTCCCGGCTTCGACCGAGGGTCCGCCTCCTATATCGCGTGAACGCGCGGGGCTTCCGGCACAGACGAAAAGCTAGAAATATCGAGCCACGCTACGCGCGGTGGGGAGACGGGGAGGTTGGCCGTCGCGACGTGGCGCAAGGCGGTGGCAGAGTTCATCGGGGCGTACACGCTCATCTTCGTCGGCGCGGGGGCAATCCTCACCGCCGGCTCAACGAGCAGCGCGGACCTGCTGCTCATCGCGCTCGCCCACGGCCTTGCAATCGGCATCATGGTGTCCGCCTTGGCCCACGTTTCCGGCGGGCACTTCAACCCCGCTGTGACGCTCGGAGCACTGGTGGGCGGCCAGATCCCCGTCCGCCTTGCAGTCGTCTACTGGGTCTCTCAACTCCTTGGCGGCCTAGGCGGCGCTCTCACCCTCCTGGGCGTGTTCCCTCCCGATATCTGGCAGCCGTACCATCTCGGCACTCCCGCCCTGGGGACCGCCGCATCGCTCGGCTGGGACGTCGGGATCGGGACCGCGATCCTCGTCGAGGCGGTCCTCACGTTCTTCCTGGCTTTCGTCGTCTACGGAACGGGCATCGATCCGAAGGGCTCGTTCAACGCAGTGGGCGGATTCGCAATCGGCCTGACGATTTCCATTGACATCATGGTCGGCGGCCCGATCACAGGCGCGGCGATGAACCCAGCGCGCTGGTTCGGCCCCGCGGTCGTGTCGGGGTTCTTCGACAGTTGGTACGTCTACTGGATCGGTCCTCTCATCGGCGGGACGGTCGCGGGTCTGCTGTACAGTCAAGTCTTCCTCGACAAGAGGTGACCCGCGCGGACGTTCGATTGTGTCTAGTGCGTGTTCACGGAATGTTGAGGAAACGTTTAAATCGGGCCGGGAGGTGCCGGGGTCGCCATGATGCGGGAGGCCGTTCCGCCGAAGGCCGCGATCGCCCAGAAGACCCGCATGCCAGAGCCTCCCGTGAAGTTCCGGTCTGGGAAGCACACCGCGATCGTGAAGGAAGTCTTTGACATCGCGTCCACCTACCCGGAGACGTATCTGATCCGCTTTACATTCGAGAACGAGCCCCTCATCGACTTCGAGCCGGGCCAGTTCATCTCGATCTTCGCGGAGAAGGACGGGAAGCGCATCTCCCGCCCGTATTCCGTCGCCTCGTGGCCGGAGAACAAGGAGTATCTGGAGCTCTGCATCAAGGTTGTCGAAGGGGGGTTCATGTCGAACTACCTCCACCACGTCGCCCCGGCCACGAAGCTCCAATCGATCGGCCCCCTCGGGCGCTTCGTGATTCCGGAGCCGATCCAGTACGACACGGTCTTCGTGGCCACGGGGACCGGCGTCGCGCCGTTCATCTCGATGCTCGGCCACATCTGGTCCCAAGGCCTCGATGACGGCCACGAGTTCTACGTCGTCTTCGGCGTGCGCTACGTCCACGACCTCATCTACCGGGACCTCGTGGAGAAATGGGAGCGGGAGCATCCGAACTTCCACTTCTATCCGACCGTCTCGCGACCCGAGACCTCCGACTGGAAGGGCCGCGTCGGGTACGTGCAGAAGGTCCTGCAGAACGACATCACGGATTACCGGGACAAGCAGGTCTTCATCTGCGGCCTGCACAACATGGTCGGGGACGTCAAGACCCTGTGCGAGCAGCTCGGCTTCGCGTACATCCGCTTCGAGAAGTGGGACTGAGGTCTCACGGCCGCAGCCGGAGCCACACCTTCCCGACGACCGCTTCCTTGCCTACAGGACCGAATGCCCGGCTGTCGCGGCTCCGCGCCGTGTTGTCACCCTGCAGACCGACGAGGCCTTCGGGCGAGATCTGGAAAATTCGCTTCACGAGGAACCGGCCAGGCACCTCGGGGTCCCGCACGACGACGACGTCTCCCGTCAACGGTGGACGGAATCGGTAGGCCCATCGATTCACGACGACGAAGTCGCCCGGCTCGAGGTGGGGACTCATGCTGTCATCCTCGACGCGGAAGCGGGCGAGAGGCAACATACCCGCGACACGCCAGGGCTCAATGGAACTTCGGATAGACAGTCTCTCGTTCCGTCGGGTAGGGAGCCTTCGCACGGACCGTCTCGAGCCCTTTCGTCTTCCAGTAGACGACGGCAATCTCGTTGGTCGCCTTGAGCAATTCCTCCGCGGCCTGGAGGTTGACTTCCTGCCTCGCCTTGGATCCCGCCTTCAACGCCATCCAAACAAGATCGTGAAGTTCCGGGAACGTTTTGAGGTGATCCGGTTTGAAGTAGTCGCCCCACAGGACGCGGACCTCGTGCTTCGCGATCTCCGCGTGCTGCTCCTTCACGAGGACGTAGCGGGAGAGCTTCGCCATGTACTCCTGCCTTTGTTCCGGCGTCGCGCCCGGGCCCGGCTTCTCGAGCTGGTTGATGAGGTCGATCATCCGCACGACCGTATGGGCCGCCATCTGCGCGTGATGCGGGTCGTAAATTCCGCACGGGATATCGCAGTGCGCGTACGCGGCGGGGGCCGGGGCAATCCGGTCGAAGAACCGAGCGATTGAGTGCAGCAGTGACATGTTGGCGTCGATGCGGTCGGCGCTATTTAAACGTGGTGCGGCGCGGCGAATGTGACGTCATTTCGCGCCGCCATCCACGGCGAAATCGACGCTCGATCGCCCCGCGGCCTCCGGGAATTTCGAGCGCGCGCGGAGCGCGACGTTCACGAGGGACATGAGGATCGGGACCTCGACGAGAGGCCCGATCACCGCTGCGAACGCCTGGCCCGACGTGATGCCGAAGACGCCAATCGTCGTGGCGATCGCAAGCTCGAAGTTGTTGCTTGCCGCGGTAAACGCGAGGGCCGTCGTCTCCTCGTATCCGAAGCCGAGGCGTCTCGACAGAGTGAAGGAGACCGTGAACATGATCAGGAAGTACAGGACGAGGGGGATCGCGATGCGGAGGACGTCCAAGGGGAGCCTCAGGATGTCGCCTCCCCGCAGGGAGAACATGACGACGACCGTGAACAGGAGCCCGATGATCGCGGTCGGCGCGAGGCGGGAGATGAAGACCTGTTCGTACCATGCCTTCCCCCTGCGACGGACGAGGACGGCACGGGTCGCGAACCCCAGAGCCACCGGAATCCCCAGGTACACAAGTACTGTCTGTGCGACATCCAAGATCGAAATCGGCACAACCTCGGAGGCCGTCAGCCCGCCGATCCAGCCGGACAGGAGGGTCACGAAGAACCACGCGAGGATGGAGTACAGGAACATCTGGAAGATGCTGTTCAGCCCGACGAGAAGGGCCGCGTACTCCGTGTGGCCGCGGGCCATCGAGTTCCAGACGAGGACCATCGCGATGCATCTCGCGAGACCCACGATGATGATGCCCACGCGGTACTCGGGCAGATCCGGCAGGAAAATCCACGCAAGGGCGAACATCAGGAAGGGCCCGAGAATCCAATTCTGGACGAGGGACACGCCCATGATCCGGTGATTTCCCGCGAGGCGCGGCAGATCCTGGTACCGGACGCGCGCCAACGGCGGGTACATCATCCAGATCAAACCAACGGCGATTGGGAGTGACACGCCGTTCCAGGAGAGCGCGTCAAGGGCTCCACTCAGGCCCGGGAGTGCAGTGCCCAGGGCCACGCCGACCCCCATGGCAAGGAAGATCCAGAGGGTCGTCAGGCGGTCGAATAAGGAGAGGCCGTCGTCCTTGGCCAGGATCATCGCCTCGGGAGGGGTTGGCGGTCCAGAGGCAAGGGATGCCGCGGTTAAAGGTCTTGTGCGTCGCACGGACCTGACATGTATTTTCGATTGCGGGGACACCATGGGTGAAGCTTATCCGGCCTGTTTGTTTGTCAGACCCGTTCGGAGGTCGCAGCGGTGAAGATCACAGTCGAAGTCGGCGACATCGCGCGGTGGGAGGACGAGGTCGTCGTGGTCAACCTATTCGAGGGCGTCGACCACCCGGGAGGGGCCACGGGCGCAGTTGACGCGGCGCTCGGGCATCAGATTACGGCGATGATTGCGACCGGGGACATCTCGGGGGCCTTCAAGGAGGTTACCGTCTTTCCGACGTTCGACAAGATTAACGCGAACCGCGTGATGGTCGTCGGGCTAGGCAAGCGGCAGGACTTCACGCTCGACCGAGTGCGCCAGGTGTCCGCGTGTGCGGCCACGAAGGCGCGGGACATGGGCCTGCGCACGTTCTCGACGATTGTCCATGGTGCCGGCGTGGGGGACTTGGATCTCGGCGACGCGGCGGAAGCCGTGGTCGAGGGGGCCCTCCTCGGTCTTTACCGTTATACGGAACACAAGACGGACGCGGACAAGAAGAAGATCGAAGCGATGACGATTGTCACTCTCGAGAAGACCCGCGCGGATGCGATCCGCGATGTGGTTCATCGGGCGTCTGTCGTCTCGACGATGACGAACTTCGCCCGCGACTTGGTCAATGCGCCGAGCAACATGAAAACGCCGCGGCAGTTCGCGGAGCGGATCCAGCAGGCCTCGAAGGAGGCCGGCGCGAAGCTCACGATCTACGACGAGAAGCAGCTCGACAAGATGGGGTTCGGTGCCTTGCTCGGGGTCGCGAAGGGGAGCGTAGAGCCGCCTCGTCTGGTCACGCTGGAGTACAGCGGCGGCGGGAAGGAAAAGCCAGTCGTGTTCGTCGGCAAGGGCATCACGTTCGATTCCGGCGGGATCGCGCTGAAGCCTCTAGAGGCTCTGGGCACGGATCCGATGTGGGTCATGCGCTACGACATGGCCGGCGCGGCGGTCGCGTTGAGCGCGGTCCTCGCCGCGGCCCGGCTCAAGCTTCCCGTGAACGTCGTCGGGATCGCACCCCTCTCAGAGAACATGCCGAGCGGGAGCGCGCAGAAGCCCGGGGACATCGTCCGCGCGTATGGAGGCAAGACAATCGAGGTCCTCAACCCCGATGCCGAAGGCCGCCTGGTGCTGGCGGACGCCTTGGGCTACGCGAAGACCCTCAAACCCAAGGCCGTCATCGATATCGCCACGCTCACGGGCGCGGTGAAAGTCGCTTTGGGCACGCACGCGGCCGGGATGTTCGTGAATGACGCCGACCTGCGGTCCCGGCTGGAACGCGCGGCGGAGGCCACCGCAGAACGCGTCTGGGCCTTGCCTCTCTGGGATGAATACGACGAGCAGATCAAGAGCGACTTCGCGGACATCAAGAACACGGGGGGCCGCAGCGCTGGCGCCATCACGGCGGCGAAGTTCCTCGAGAAGTTCGCGTCGGGCCTGCGGTGGGCCCATCTCGACATCGCGGGCACGTCGTGGGTCGAAGCCGCGCCGGACTCCCCGAAGAAGGAGTACCTCCCGAGAGGCGCGTCCGGGTTCGGCGTCCGCCTCCTCGTACGTCTCCTGCGGGAGTGGAATCGCGCGGCGTAGTCCCCACAGACTTATCATGCCGGCCTCCGTTGCGCGGCTCCCTTGTCCGATCGCTACCGCCATCTGGAGGAGCTGCGTGCAGAGTACGCCGCGAAACGCACGGCGATCGAGGCGCGCCTCGCGGACTTTCGGCAGATTGGGCGTCTCGGTGACGAGCGGCTGTTCGAGGAACTCTGCTTCTGCCTGCTCGCGGTCCAGTCGAAGGCGCACTCCGCGGATGCGGCGCTCCGGGACCTCGTGCACGACGGACTCCTGTGGACCGGCCGGGAGCGACAGATTGCGACGTACCTGCGGCACCGCACGCGGTTTCACAATCACAAAGCGGCGTACATCGTTCGCGCGCGGGAACGGTTCTTCTCCGTTGACGGCGCACCCCTGAGCCGCTCGCTCGGTTCTACGCCTTCGCCGCAAGAGGCGCGCGCATGGCTCGTGCGCGAAGTGGACGGCCTCGGGTGGAAG
>Ga0209321_10000462_pt1 | contig 26257 bp, 27 predicted proteins | sample Rifsed16ft4_FD_184012 | JGI IMG/M metagenome (GOLD analysis project Ga0209321, IMG submission 184012) | Soil microbial communities from Rifle, Colorado, USA - sediment 16ft 4 - CSP-I_5_4 (version 2) | ecosystem: Environmental > Terrestrial > Deep subsurface > Rock core/Sediment | place: Rifle...
CTCGTTCAGTATCTGATTCAATTGCTCAATTTTCTGGTTAACAGATACTGATTCCAGTTTCTCTGCTTTGTTTCTTATGGCTCTTGCTTCTTCAACTACTTCCACAAGTTTCTTTTTATTTTCTTCTTCCGAATAAATATTCTTCACAATAACACAAGGAGTGAATTTTTCTATAAATAAAGTCTTAACAGGAACAAATTGAGTATCTTTGATAGAAGGCTTGTTGTTTCCTTCAATTTTATTTTCATAATATAATTTAATTTTCAGGTTATCTGATAAGTAATATTGGAAATTCTTTAATTGTTCATCAGTCAATTTAAATTCATTAATAGTACTATTACTTAATACGATATAATTTCCAGGTTTACCATCTGGATATTCGATTGCTTTTTGTTCATTGATTTTGTTGACTTTATTATCACATCCTTGTAAAAAAATTAAGGATATATAAAATAATAACCCTATCCCATGTAAATATTTTTTTGATTTTTTCATTTAAAATTTACTCCAAAACCAATTGCTGGCGATGAATACAACTACTAGTATAATTCCAGTAATTATTGCAGCATAAGCATAACTAGCGTACTCAGAAGTAACAATAAGATAAGTAAGAGCTCCAATATGCCAGAAAGCTAATAAACCGACAACGATGAATCCAATTTTGTTATCTTTCCACTTTTTCATCTTTAGAGTTTTGCAATAATTGATTACAACCTAATATTGAAGACCCAGGTATTTTCCCAAATAATAACTTTAATTATTATTTACCGAAAAACCTTGTTATATCGAAGTATATTTCTTTAGTAGAACCATTTGATAGTTTTATTAACATGATATCATAACGTTTGGAATTATTTTCCGATAGCGTTTGCCTTTCAAGCTTCCAGTCTATTCCTCTTCTGCCAAACTTTGCTTGCATAAATGTATATTCGGCTGGTACGCCAGTTGAAGAGCTAGTTGCTTTGATTATTACTGCGTTTTGTTCGGTCGAGCCATCTCCTCCAGAAAAAAAATTATTATCAAGAGGTGATGAATCTCCTTTTTGTGAGAAATTGAACATACCCAATTGATTTCCTTAATGCGTATTAAATGATAATATTTCTTTAGCCTTTATAAAATTATCATAATTCATACCAGAAATGAGACTTGTTTTAACAAAATGAGGGAGTTGTTCTTCCAGCATATTTGAATCATCATCTAGTATCAGGTAATTATTAACTTCGGGGTGTTGATCTAACCACATTTTGATTTCAGTACCTCTATAGCTTGGATGGACTTTTGGCGTTTGCCAATCTTTATTGCGGTATTTGTGAAGTTCTGTCTTTTTTACTTCTTCATTCGTATCTCTTTCTCAGTTTCTTCGACAAGTCTGTCGGTATATTTTTCATCCTAAAAACCTCGCAAAATTAAATCAAAAATCAAAAACTAGAAAACCTAAGAAATGCGGTTAAGTTATTTAATTATACCGTTGCGATTGAAGCAGCAAAAATTTGTCGTGCACCACTACCCAATAAAACTTTTCCACATTCATTTGTCGTGGCTCCTGTAGTGATTACATCATCAATCAGTAAAATATTTTTTTCCTTAATGTCTTCTTTATATTTTATAGTAAAAGCACCTTCAACATTAATTTCTCTTTCATTCATTCCCAGCGTTGTTTGAGATTGTGTAAAACGAATTCGTTTTAATGTTTTTGTATTGACTGGAATTGCAGTAATAGCTGAGATTCCTTTTGCTATATAATATGATTGATTAAAACCCCGCTCAGCTTTCCTTAAATGATGCAAAGGAATTGGAACGATCAAGTTTATGTTCCAGTTTTTAAATTTAGATTTGAAATGCTTTCCTAAATTCTCACCGAGAAAAATTCCAATCTGAAATTTTCTATCATATTTAAGTGCATGAATTATTTGCTGCAGCTCTTTGTCTTTTTCAAAAATGTAATGAGAAACAAAACCGAAAATTATTCCTTTACTTTCATAATTTCTTTGATACTTGTATTTGATGATCTCAGGATTGGCAAGTTTTATTTTTGAAAGACAAGAATTGCAAACGGTTTTTTCAGCAGTTGCTAATTTGTTCTGGCATGAAGGGCAGAATCTCGGAAGAATAAAATCGAATATTTCGGTAAGGTAATTTTTAATCATGCTTCAATAACGTAATTATAAACTGAACTGGCAAAAACAAATAATGAATATCGAACAAGGAATATCGAATCTTGAAGTAGAAAAATTCTTCATTCATTATTCTGTATTCGATATTCTATATTCAAATGAAGAAATTTGATTCCCGCACCCTAAAGCATTCCTTCTCTTTTTCTAACAAACCATTCAATTCCAAATAAAAGAATGATTGCGATCATAAGAAACTCATTTGACCAGAGAGAATATTCTTTTGTATCAATTTTTTCCTTTGAGGATTTATTATTTAGATCGCTCAAAAGATTAAATAGAGTTTTATATTGATCCGGATCAAAATATTTTCCGCCGGAAATATTAGCAAGTGTGTTTAAGAATTCATAATCCATTCCGGGATCCATCATCTCAATATCAATTTCACCGATGTTAAATAAGCCGTTATCATTTCCAAGTAATTTGTTATTCAGTTTGGCTTCGCCAATGAAAGAATAATTTCCCGGCTTATTTGCCTGAAGCACTCCTTCATATAAGCCGTTTCCCAAAGAATTAAGATTCAATTCAAATTTATCTTTATCATTTTTAACTTTAACTTTCACCTCAGCGTCTGAAACAGGATTGAATGCATCGTCATAAATTTGCGCTGTGAATTCTACTTCCTCTCCTAATGAAAATAGTTTCTTTACAGTCTTAATCTGAACACGCTTTTTATCATCGGGACTATTAAGCCACCTTATGCTATTGAGAATAAATTTATCAAAAACATCTTGATCTTTAAGAGCGGTTTGCAGTTTCCATTTCCAAATATCTTTTGCCAGCACAGCAATAGATCGTTTGTTTCCCAATCTTCTTGAAAGAAGTAATGGTTTATTAGTTGGAATGTTGTTCATTTTGACTTTGGCAACAATTTCACTTTCCGGTTTTGGTATGAAGTCCGAAAATGGCTGATAAACCGGCGGCAGATTATTCCAAGCTGCAACCGGATCAGAACTCTTGTTTTGCAATAATGGATTCTTTGATTGATCAGATGAAACGTTTGGCTGAACTTCTAAAAAATTATTTCCGACATTATTCGGAACGAATGGTAAATCCTTTTTAATCTGATTTAGTTTAGTAAAATCTGTGCTGCCCGATAAAACAAAAAAGTATGGAATGTTTTTTTCTGAAATTAAGGAAGCAGTTTTATTTAATAATTCAGGAGAAGTTTCTTTTGAGGGAAATCCAATCAGCACCAGAACATCGACGCTATCTAAAAGTTTCTCGCGATTATTTTTCTCAAGATATTTGTTATTACCAATTTGTGTTATCGAATTGACGGAAAGATTGTTATCCGTGAGAAGAGTATTTATAATAAATGATAAATCGGATGACGGACTTCCCGCTAGAAGTAAAACTTTAACTTTATTACTCAGCACATTTATGTAAAATACTTTTCTGTTGTTTGCTTTTGAGTATTCGCCTTCAATACCTGATAATGAAAGTGCTAACTTTTTTTCTCCGCTGGTTTTGGGAGTATAACTTAGTTGAATGGTTTGAATGCCATCAGAACTTAGTGTAATATTTTGTTGATGGAGCAGAAGATCATGTTCATAAAAAGATAAATCGATTGTTCTATTTGCAAAACCTTCATTGACAATTGCAGAAGTTAAAGTCGTTGGAGTTTCAGCATAAATGAATTCATTATAAAGCACATTCTTAATTGCCATGTCTTTTCGTTTGGTTGTATCGCCAAAACCAACTGTAAAAACGGGAATACCGATTTTCTCGGCTGCATATATCGGATTTGAACCGTCGGTAATTACACCATCGCTTAAAATTACAGCGGCTGAAACATTGTTTTTATCGTTTGCTATATTTTCGAAAATATTTGAAAAATTAGTCGAGCCCTCTTTAAATGATATCTTCTCTAAACTATCAGAATTCAATTCCGTAATTCTACTGCCAAAGGAATTTAGATAAGTATTACGAATTAAGTCCGTCTGCTTCAGCTCATTAACAATGTTGAGAATCTTTTTATCCTTATCAGAGCCATCATTAACTAATATAGATCTTGAGTTATCAACAAAAAAAAGAGTTATTGGTCGAAGAATATTCTTTTTTATTATTGTTAAAGTAGGTTCAAAAATTGCCAGCAGAAGTAAAGCTAAAGTTAAAGATCTGACAACTACCAGCAGAACTTTTTTTAATCTCGAAATATTTGGGACAGTATAGCGGTAAACGAATATTGTAAAACCAATAACGAGAATAATGACGAGAAAGAATAAGAATGGGCTAAATGTCAATGAGAGCTTCAGATTATCAATACCAAACATCAGATCGAAAGACTTCCTTTCAGAATCGTTACCGCTTTGCCCGATATGTACAATTCGTTTTTAACGGTATTGAAAATAACTTTAACACGGCCATTTCTTCCGATGAAATCTCCCTGTTCAAATGTTACGCTAATAATTTTTTTCTGTTGATTTATTGACCCAAGTTTTATTAGAACCAAGAGCAATGGACCATTAGTTGAGCCTGTAACCGGATCTTCATTTATTCCAAAATATGGAGCAAAGCATCGGCTGTGAGCAGAATTATTCTTTTCGAATGTTTCGGTTGTGAAGACAACTAAATTTCTAAATTCCCTTTTTGTCTTACCAAGTTTTAAGAGAGCATTAAAATCCGGTTCAATGTTTCTTAATACATCTAAGCTATTTACATTGATATAACAAATTTCGTGATTCATTATTACAAATGGTAAATCTTTGTCGTACTCATTTGCCTTCAATCCCAAAATCTTAAATAATTCTTCACTTGAGTTTTTGTAAATAGAAATTTTAGGAATTGGAAGCTGCATGTAATAATTATTCTTCTCACGAAAGCAATTCAGAATTCCCGACAGCGTTTCAAATTTAATCTGCTGACCATTTTTTAACAATTTTTTCTTAGTAAGAAAATGGAGAGAGGCGATAGTTGCATGGCCGCATAGCTTAACTTCAGTAGTTGGAGTAAACCACTGCAATTTGTAATCCGCTTTTTTTGATTTTGAGATGAATGCAGTTTCGGACAAATTCATTTCATTAGCAATGAGCTTCTTTTCTTTTGTATTTAACCTATCGCTGAAAGCAACGGCAGCCGGATTACCCTGGAAGGGTACTTTTGTAAATGCATCTATCTGAAAAATCTCAAGCTTCTTTTTCATTCATCAAGTTTTCTATTTTCCAGCTTTTCATTTTATCAAAAGTATCGTAATCAGTTAAGTCAAAATGAATCGGAGTGATTGAAACAAAATTCTTACTGATGGCGGCTTGGTCAATGTCGGTATCAGTATCAACATCTAAAAGATTTCCTGTCAGCCAATAGTAATCTCTTCCGTATGGATCCTGCCGTTGCTCATAAATATCATCCCATTTGGATTTACCCTGCTTAGTCAAAACAATTCCGGCTATTTTTTCTTCCGGCAGATCGGGTACATTAACATTTAGTAAAGTGCCAAGTGGGAGTTTGTTTCTGATCATTTTAAGAGCAAGCATTTTTGTAAGCTTTGCTGCATAATTAAATTCTTTTGTCGCATGGTTTGTAATTGAAATTGCTATGGCGGGAACATCCATTATAGCGGCTTCACGGGCGGCTGAAACTGTTCCCGAATAAATAATATTGATTGCTGTGTTCGATCCATAATTTATTCCTGAGATTACTAAATCAGGCGGTTCTTTCATAATATTTCTTATTCCCATCTTAACACAATCGGCGGGAGTTCCATCTACGGCATAACCGAAGAAATCTCCGTTCTTGAAATAAGGTGTTACTCTTAAAGGTATTTTCATAGTAATTGCATGCCCGGCTGCACTTTGTTCATATTGAGGTGCAACGACTGTAACATCGGCAATTTGTTTTAATGATTTGACCAGCACGGAAATTCCTAAAGAATCTATTCCATCGTCGTTTGATACTAAAATTTTCAAGATGCTCCTAAATTTTATTGGTTAAATAATTTTGTTACTGATAATAATTATTTTTTTTGATTTATTGCATTTATCCGCAATATCGGAAAAACAATTCTAATGTTAGCAACTCGTATCACATTGGTTATTTGTCCCGTATGGGACAACATATTTATAGAATACATTACCATGGCGAAATTAAGTCCCAGCGGGACGAAATAGAATATTAAACATCATGCAAAATATATTTTTCTTCAAAATTTATTTCGTATTTTTTTAATAACAAGAGATACTCTTCTCGAAATGTTTGTTTTTTGTGATGTTGTTCTTGATTATTTATATATTTAACTACTTGATTGAGATGCGAATGCGAGAACGAAAACGCTCCATACCCCTCCTGCCAACTAAATTTTCCTCTAACAAATTTCTTTTCATTAATCCATTTTGAGGAATATCCTTTTAGATATTGCAATAATTCGGGGATTAGTTGGTGTGGTTTGTAACCGACTGCTAAATGTAGGTGATTTGCTGTGCCATTTATAGATATTAGCTTATGCCCATTTTTTTGAACAATCCCTGTTAAGTATTTATATAGTTCATCCTTCCATGTCGGTTGTATTAGTGAAATCCTATTCTGAACAGCGAAGACAAGATGAATATAAATTTGTGTGAATGTGTTTGCCATTTAATCCTCTATTTCGTCCCTATGGGACTTTGATTTTTATGAGCTCTCTTTTTTATAAATATGTCGTCCCTACCGGGACTTCGCCTTTTTGTAGAACTATGAAAATTGATTTGATTAAATCCATCTGCTTAGAAAAAGATTATGTTTTTAGGGAACACGATTTTTATTAAGTCCTAATTGGTGACTTAAAGTATTAACCCAGTTCAATGAAACACATTACAAATTTACGCACTTTCGATGTAATTAATAGATTTACAGAATCAATTCTTAATTAACCCAGTTCCTGTGCATTCCGTATTTCATTCGTGAGGAACTGAGTTAATCAGCACAAAATTTATTACGCAAGCGATCAAAATTTAATTAAATTTACAGCGCATTTTAAGAGAAGAAAAACAAATAATGCTGGTTCTTAAATCAAGTTTACTTAATCGCTACCAGGAAATTATCTTTGGATTTTCAACAAAAATTGGTTTAAGAAGAAGCCATCCCTACTTTTTCAACATGTCTTTGTCTGTGCAAGATTCAAGGGAAAAAGTTCTTGAAAATAGGAGATATTTTTTTAAGCGATTGGGTTTATCCGAATCCAATATAGCAATGCAAAAACAAGTTCATGGGGATACAATTATATTCATTGGTGAAGGTGGAAACTGCGGCGAAAGCGATGCAATGATAACCGATAAGCCAAATTTAGGTTTGGCAATTAGCAGTGCAGATTGTCCGGCAATTTTTTTATTTGATAATAAGAAAAAAGTTATTGCTGCCGTTCATTCGGGATGGCGGGGAACAGAAAATAAAATTCTATTAAAAGTGTTAACTAAGCTCGTACAAGATTTTAATTCTAATCCAAATAATATTGCAGCTTACATCGCTCCATCAATAAGTCAAAAACACTATGAAGTCGGCGAAGAAGTTGCTTCATTATTCGATGAGAAATATTCGATTAAAAAAAATCTCAAATATCTTTTGGATCTGCAGAGCGTAAATCGGGATATAATGCTTAAATTCGGATTACTGAAAAAGAACATTCAAGTATCGTCCCTATGTTCTTATGAAATGAAAGATCTCTTGCATTCATATCGAAGAGATGGAATTGTTTCAGGAAGAGCATTTGGAGTTATCGCTATGAAAAATAAATCATGAAAAATGAAAAGCTAAAAATATTAGTCATCTTCAGTCTACTATGTCTTGCCTGGGGTTCGACATGGGGCGTAATCAGGTTAGGACTTGAATCGCTTACTCCGTTCATTTCAGTCGGTTTAAGATTCACTCTTGCATCAATATTAATTCTGATAGTAATGAAATTCAGAAATGTAAAAATACAAATGGATAAAATTGCGCTGCGACTTTATTTTATTATGGGTTTTGGTTCTTTTGTAATTCCCTTTGGTTTAGTTTATTGGGCTGAACAATTTGTGCCTTCAGGATTATCTGCTGTATTATTTGCAGTTTATCCTTTCTTTGTTGTGCTATTCTCATACTTAGCAATACCTTCAGAAGTGATAGGGTTTTCTAGAATCTTCGGAATTGTTTTTGCTTTTACAGGAATCATTACAATTTTTTATGACGGATTGAATATTGATATTGCTTCTTACATTTGGGGTATGTTTGCCATTGTTTTAAGCGGAATTATGCAAGCTGGAAATGCAGTTACACTAAAAAAATATGGTCAACATCTTGATCCATTATCAATGAATTTTATTCCAATGATAATGGCTGGAATTTCACTGGTGATAATTGGAGTTTTAGTTGAAGATACTTCAAAATTAATCTTTGATTCAAAAGCGTTTTTTTCGATTATCTATCTTGCGGTAATTGGCACAGTCTTGACCTTTACATCATATTACTGGCTGTTGAAGCGGGTGAGCGTTATTTTGCTTTCACTAATTGCTTTTATAACTCCGATTTTAGCATTAATCATTGGCTGGATATTCTTCGCAGAAAAATTATCGGATAGAGTTTTAGCCGGAAGCGTTTTGGTTTTACTTGGATTATTAGCTGCAAATTTTAGCACCTTTAAAAAGATGCGGGGGATTAAATTTGTTAGAAATAATTTATAATATTTTTTTAGAAATATTTTCCGGGTTGAATAAATGAATAATATTATTAGGATTAAGAAAGCTTCTTTTTACGGCTATCATGGGGTGCTTTCGGAGGAACAGAGCGTTGGAGGTAAATTTGAGGCAGATGTAGATATTTATACTGATTTTTCTGAAGCCGCTAAGAAGGATAGTCTAAAGCAAACAATAGATTACAATGCTGTTTTTAAATTTCTTTATAAGATGGCTCTTGAGCATAAATATTATTTAATAGAATCTCTTGCATCAAGAATTGCCGATGAACTTCTTAATAATTTTGAAAAAATTCAAAAAGTCAATGTGAGAGTTAGAAAGAATAATCCTCCTTTAGGTGGTGTTGTAGATTGTGTTGAGGTTGAAGTTGAAAAAAGCCGATCTGAACTATCCTAAAGCTGTTGCGAAAAAGAAAAAGAGTAAAAATAACTTTGCATTTATTGCACTTGGCACAAATAAAGGTGATAGGATAGCTTATTTACGGAAAGCCGTCTTAATGTTAAGTCAATCCGCCTCTGGCGGATCAAAAGTCAAAATTTTAAATTCATCATCAGTTTATGAAACAAAGCCGTTTGGAAAAGTCGAGCAGTCAAATTTTTTGAATGCTGTTATTAAAGTAAAAACTTCTTATAATTTAATTGAACTTTTTAAAAATCTGAAAAATATTGAAACGAAGCTTGGCAGGAATGAAACAATAAAATGGGGACCTAGAGAAATAGATTTGGATCTTCTCTTCTTTAATGATAGAATTTTTAAGAATGAAAAATTGACAGTCCCTCACTCCGGAATTCAAGATAGGGATTTTGTACTGATTCCGCTGAGAGAAATCGCTCCGAATTTTATTCATCCTGTTTTAAAGAAAAAAATTAGTGATATTTGCAAAGAAGATATTTCTCGAAATATCATTAGAAAAACCAGATTAAAAATTAACTGAAAATTAGGAATACATTTTGGACGGAAATTCTGGAGTAAAATATATCGCGATCGAAGGAGTAATTGGGGTGGGAAAGACTTCTTTAGCAAGAAAAATTAGAGACAGATTAAATGCTCAGCTAATAATTGAACAGTTTGAAGTTAATCCTTTCCTTGAAAATTTCTACTCGGATAGAAAGAGATATGCATTTCAGACTCAAATGTTTTTTCTTGTTAACAGGTTCAAGCAGCAGCAGGAACTGAATCAAGAAAATTTGTTTACGGAACATCTTGTATGCGATTATCTATTTGAAAAAGACAGAATATTTGCGTACTTAAATCTCAGCGGGGAAGAGCTTAAGCTTTATGAATCGCTGTTTCCACTTCTTGCCCGCAGTTTAAGAAAACCGGATCTTGTGGTTTATTTACAATCGGCGGTTGATAGATTAATGTACAACATCAAAAAACGCGGCAGAAAAATTGAAAGAAATATTACCCGAACTTATATTGAGGAATTAAGCGACGCATACAATCATTTCTTTTTCAGATACAACACAACTCCTTTGCTTATAGTCAACTCGACCGATATTGATTTTGTAAACAGCGAGGCGGATTTTGATGAATTGTTCCGCCAGGTTTTCCGCCAGGACAGAGCTTTGGTGGAATATTTTAAACCGGAAACTAAGAGGACGCCATGATGAGATTGTTGATCTACGTTATTTTATTTTATATAATTTGGAAATTTATAAGAGTATTCGTGAAGTATTTGAGTTCATCTAAGAAAGAAAATCCTGATATTAAAAGTGGAAGAGAAGGACAATCAAAATACAAGAATATTGAGGATGCTAAGTACACTGAGATTAAAGATGAAGATAAAGCCTGCCCACCGGACAGTACGGGTGCCAGGGATAAAGAAAACAAACATTGATGAATGTTGGCTAAAAGATATTATTCAAATTTTATCCACTTTATTCTCAAAAAGTTTCTTACTCTGAATGAAACTCCAATTGCACCGCTAACAAACCCCAGTAATTTTTTAGTCGTTAGGCAGCATAATCAGCTTGGTGATTTGCTTTCCGGTGTATCTATACTTCGTGCAATAAAAGAAAAATACCCGCAAAGCAAAACCACATTGATTGTCAGTCCGGTTAACTATACTGGTTTGGTTAAGAATAAGTTTATTGATGAACTTTTCATCTTCGATAAGAAAAAATTATTGCTGCCTGTTTATTTCTTTAAACTTTATAAAATTCTAAAAAAACAATATGATGCGGCAATTGTACCAGTTACCGTGTCAGTTTCCTTTACCAGCAATTTACTTTGCAGATTTTCGAATTCTAAAATTAGAATCGGTGCACGAAGCTTGGATGGAAAACCGAATGAAAGTGCCTATCTATTTGATAAGCTTGTTGATATTGATTGGCGAAAATTTCCGGACTCAAATGTTGGAGACAGGATATTGGATATTATTCGTCCATTTGGAATTGATACAAACAATTTCCGTTCTGAAATTACTTTTGATGAAAAGGATACTGAAGCAGCAGATAAATTTTTGAAGTCACTCGATATTAGGTCTCAAGATATTGTAATTGGTTTTCATTGTGGTGCGGGGAAAAAGACTAATCGCTGGTCTTTGATAAAATATGTTGAACTTATGAAACAGCTTAATCAAGATTTTAATGCTAAATTGTATTTGACAGGAAGCGCTACTGACAAAGAAGAGATCAGTTACATTCTTAAAAATGTACGTTTTAAACTTGGGCTGTTTCTGAATAGTTCAATCCCCGAAGTTGCAGCTTTAATTTCCAAATCCACGCTTTTCATTTCAAATGACACTGGAATTATGCATGTTGCTGGAACAACGAACACTCCCCAAATTTCCATCTTCGGTCCAACTGACCCATTTAATTGGGCACCAATAGGTGAGAATAAACATTACATAAGAAAATCTGATTTGATTGACGATGTTACGCTGGAGGATGTTTATGATTTGTGTAAGAATATTCTTTGTAAAGGTGAATCTCATTTAACCACTCGTTAAAGAGATTTAGAACTAATCTTATCAAGTAGTTAATTTATTGTAATAAGGTTTTTAATTCCTCTATGGTGATTCCCACATCTTGGTAAATTGGTTTAATAGTTTTTCTTTTTATTGATTGTTTCCATGCGTAGGAATTGTTGTTCTATGACCGTCACTCGCTCTTCTATAAATAGCATGGCTACTTCCACCCTGTCTTATAAATTCGAAACCGAGTTTTTCTATAACTTTTATTATCTGCTTTGAATTTACGTCAGGGAAAACACTGGTCATACAGTAACTTGTACTGATGTAACTAAAAAGTTATCAGAAGGAAGTAATTCATTTCTTGAGTTGTAATCATCAATGAAAGTTCTTACTGCTTCTTTCATCTCTTTCATAGTTTCTTCGTAAGTTTCACCTTCAACATGGCAGCCAGGGAAAGCAGGACACTCACCATAAAATCCGCCTTCCTCACATTCTTCAACTATAACTTTATAATTATATAATTGCATAAATACTATTTCTTTGTTTTGTGATACTATCTGTTATTTATTTAAAATTAAAGAAATAACTTGTCAAATACCATGAGTAAAATATATACATTATTCTTAAAGGTGAGATTCATTTGACTACTTTTAAAACGATTTAAAAATAAATCTCGCCTTATGGTTAATGTGAAACTTCAGACGAGTAATAATTTAATTGAATCACAGCGTAAAGTTTCCACTCTCGGGTTTACCCAACTTTATGTGGAAGGGGAAAAGTTCTTATTATTCTGAAATTAGCTGTGCTACCGCAAAATTTAGCTTGACAAACTTCTTATCTTTATTTAGATTAAATCTTAATAATTTAAAATTCTTAAATAAATTAGGAAATAGATATGCTGAAGGACAGATTACTTGTCATTATATTAATAAAATTTACCTTTTTTTCAACTTCATTTTCGATGAAAGTAGAAAATAATACAACATTAAGTAAACATGTTCAGACTGATATTAAAGAATACGTACAGATGATTGATGATTCATCTGAAATGACGTATGATTTTCCGCAAATTGACGTTATAGGAATAAAACCCTCACTTTTTAACACAATACCTGGTTCAGCCATTCTCATAACAAAAACAATATTGCAAAACAGTAAAGCAATTTCTGGAAATGAAGTGTTTAAAAAAATTCCCGGTTTAAATGTTGTTGATGAAGAAGGAATTGGATTAAGAGTAAATATAGGGATAAGAGGATTAGATCCGGACAGAAGCAGAACTATACTAATGATGGAGGACGGCGTACCGATTGCTTTAGCTCCTTACGGTGAACCGGAGATGTATTACACTCCCGCTATAGATCGGATGAGCAAAATAGAGGTTATAAAAGGCAGCGGTTCCATTCTGTTTGGACCCCAGACAATTGGCGGTGTTATAAATTATATAACAGCCGATCCACCGCTCAACTCAAAAACGATATTAAATTTACGGTATGGGGGTTCAGGATACTTTAGCGGTCAAGCAGAATATGGAACAACTATCGGAAATACAGGTATTCAAACTATATTTCTTCATAAGAGAGCTGATAAACTTGGAGTCACACATTATAATATTAATGACTTTACTGCGAAAATTAAGTTTGAATTGAGTGATCATTCCAGGATAGGTCTTAAGCTTGGATATTACGATGAGACGTCTAATTCAACTTATTTGGGGCTAACTCAAAGCATGTATGATAACAGTGAATATTTTACAATCATGGCTCCTTATGATAAGCTTAATATTAAGCGGTATTCGGCAAGTTTGACTCATGATTATTTTATTTCTTCATCAGCATTTTTGAGAACCAGCATATTCGGCTACACTACCTCAAGAAATTGGCTGCGGCAGGATTTCAGCAGGTCGCAAAATTCATCAAACTTAACTGGAATTATATTTGGAGACACTACTGTTTCTGATGGCGCTGTATATATGAAAAACAGTACAGGTAACAGAGACCGGCAGTTCGAAGTGTTTGGAGTTGAACCTCGATTAAATTATTCATATTCATTTTGGGATATAAAAAATGAAATGAATGGTGGAGTTAGATTCCTATACGAAAAAGCATATGAACAGCGAATTAACGGAAAGAAAGCAGATGTACAATCAGGTGAACTTAAAGATGACGAAGTACGAATCGGCTATGCAGGAAGTGTTTTCCTGCAGAATAGGATTTTCTTGAGCGAGCAAATATCTTTGACTCCCGGTTTTAGACTTGAGTATTTCGAATTTGAAAGGCGAATTAACAGAGTTGATTCAAAAGATACATCCATTGTTGGGCAAAGTGATGTGTTTTCGTTTGTGCCTGGAATTGGTGTGAATTTTAATTTTGATGATAATTATACATTGTTTGCGGGAGTACACAGAGGATTTGCCCCGCCTCGAGTAAAGGATGCAATTTCCAATTCGGGGCAATCTCTCCAATTAGAAACTGAGCTTAGTTGGAATACCGAAGTAGGAATAAGAGCAAATTTTCTTTCTGTTCTTGGATTAGAGTTTACAGTTTATATGCTTGATTTTTCAAATCAAATAATTCCCGTATCTGAATCCTCGGGTGGACTTGGTACCGGACTTGTTAATGGTGGCAGAACTATTCACGAAGGTATTGAGCTTGCCTTAAATTTTAATTTTGGTAAACTACTGAATACTAATTACGGAATATTTTTAGATTGGAATGCATCATTTAACAATGCTGAATACAACGCAGACCGATTTATTGCGACCAGCGGTAAAATTGTGAATATTAAAGGTAATAGTCTGCCATACGCACCAGAATTTCTATCTTCCTTTTCACTTAGCCTTCAAATGCCATTCGGCTTAGAATTTCATTTTTCTGGAACTCACGTTGGCGAGCAATTTACCGATGAATTAAATACTATCAATCCATCACCTGATGGTCAGATAGGTATTATGCCTTCTTATTTTGTGTTGGATTTAATTGGTAAATATCATTTAGAAAGTTTAAACAGCTCTGTATTTTTATCTGTAAAAAACTTAACTAATGAAAGGTACATTGCCGGCAGGAGACCGCAAGGAATAAAAGTTGGAATTCCTCGTCTTATCACTGCTGGATTTGAACTTAACTTATAGAATTAAAAACCAAAGAGTGTATCTCACCGCTATTTTCTTGCTAATTTGTTTGAATGAAATAAAATGAGCTGTAAAAATCAGAATTCAAAGTTAGCTATTAAATTTTCTACCAAAGTTAGACAAGTCTATGACGGAAAACAGCGTAATATCTGTACATCACTGGAGGGTTAAAAGTCAAAGAGCCTGTTCCGGACTTGATTCGAGATCAAATGTGAAATATCAAACGATTTAAAATTCAAATGGCTTACAACGCAGAACTTTCCTTCTTGGGAGAAGAACTATAAACCTGTTCACCTTTGGCGGAAGCTTTGCTCTCAATTGAATTCTCTCCAACAGGTTGTCCTAAAAATCTTTGCGTATTAGCACCTCTGCGGTAAAAGAAAAGTAAAATAAACTGCTATGTCGCAAAGACGCGAAGAAAAATTGCTTTAAGATTATTAACAAAAAAGGGGAGAGTTGTTGATAATAAAAATTCCCTTTCTTATGTTTTAGCCAGCATTTCGAGGAATAATGAAACGGACTGTGTCTCATCAAAAAAATCTTATTATTGGATTATGTCACGTCATTTTAAGAATCCAACTAATCGTTTTACATAAATCATTCTGATATATAAAGGAAATGAGAAATAACGGAAAAGAATTCGAGAGAAAAGTACTTAATATTTTTAGAGAAGAATTAGAGCATAATAGGTTATTCGTAAAAAGTGATTTTTGTAAAATTCATCATAGAAAAGGTTATTATTCTAAAGATAGAAATGGAAAAATTATAGTTGACATTTCGATTGAAGTATTTCTACCAGGTGAATCAGATTATTCCATTTTAATTGTATTAGAATGTAAAAATTATAATCATCCTGTCCCAGTGGACGATGTTGAGGAGTTCTTTTCTAAATTACAACAGATTTCAGGGGCTAATGTAAAAGGGATTATCATCTCTTCAAATTTGTTTCAAATTGGTGCATTAAATTATTCTAGATCGAAAGGAATTGGTCTTGTAAGAGTATTTGATGATAATAAATTTAAATGGATACTAACTCGGGCTGTAACTGGTATAATAACATATAAGGAAGTTGAAAATGTTGATTACAATATCCGAGAAGGATTGACAGATGAAAATTATGTAAGTACTCATATTGATTTTTTTAGTTATTATGATGATCAATATACGTATTCGGCTCATTTTCTATTCAATATTTTATTAAATCCTATAATTGAAAGAGAAGGAATTGGAATTAATAAAATCCTAGTAGAAGACAAAGAAGAATATTTCGTTCCATTCATTCCTGAAAAAGAGATTGAAGATGTAAGTCAAAATGTATTAAAGTCTATCGAGTACAAATCTGGTGTTGTTTCTATAGAAAATACCATTGATCATGTTAACAGAAATTATGACATTCTAGTAAACTTTGAAAGTTCTCTGGGTAACGATGAATTAGGATTCGAAATTTTAGGTTCATCAAATTTTGATCCACCTACGATTTTAATATCTGAAAAAGGAAATGAAAATCCTCATAGAAAGAAATTTACAATTGCTCACGAGTTAGGTCACATATTATTAGGGCATAAGAATTACCTAAAAAAAGAATATTGTGTTGAAAATGATATTGATGCAACTGGATTAAATTTGACTAATCTAAAAGATATTAAACGTTTAGAATGGCAAGCAAATTTTTTTGCCTCAAATTTATTATTACCAAAAGAAAATTTTTTAATAGAGTTTTATCATTTACTCGATCTATTGGATATAAAAAATAGAGGCTATGGAGCATTATATGTAGATAGACAAGAATGTAATATCAATAATTATTATAAAATTACTAACACGCTCAAGCAGATTTTTGAAGTTTCGCGTAAAGCCATCTCGATAAGGTTAAAAAATTTAAAATTATTAAATGATCCTTCGGGTATTTGTTACTAGTTATCTAATCCAGGATTCTGTCTCTCAACAAAACAACTTTCTAAGTATATTTGCCATATAATTTATGAGAACGAATGAATAACATCCGTAATTTTTGCATAATTGCTCATATTGATCACGGCAAATCAACCATTGCGGACTGCCTTCTAGAAAGAACTGGAGCTGTTAGTGCGCGTGAAGCTAAATCTCAAGTATTAGATGATCTTGAGCTTGAAAGAGAGCGAGGGATTACAATAAAATCCCATGCAATTCAAATGCATTATCAAGCCAAAGATAAAAACACTTACACCTTAAATTTAATTGACACGCCGGGACACGTTGATTTTACCTACGAGGTATCTCGTTCATTAGCGGCTTGCGAAGGTGCTTTACTTATTGTTGATGCAGCCCAAGGTGTTGAAGCACAAACAATCAGTAATCTTTTTTTGGCTATTGATGCCGGATTAGAAATAATTCCCGTTATTAATAAAATCGATCTTCCAAGCGCTGAAGTTGAAAAAGTTAAAGGGCAGATAATTGATTTGATAGGTTGCCTGGATAAAGACATTTTGCTTGCAAGTGCAAAAGCCAAGCTTGGTATTGATGAAATTCTTGAAACAGTTGTAAAAAAAATTCCACCACCCAAGGGCGATCTTACCGCGCCGCTGCAAGCATTGATATTCGATTCTATTTTTGATTCTTACCGTGGAGCGATCGCTTACATTCGTGTTTTTAATGGTACTCTTAAAGTAAAAGATAAGATAAAATTCTTTGTAATTCATGGAGAATTTGAAGCTGAAGAAGTTGGTGTACTTGGTTTGAGCAAAATCAAAACTAATGAGCTTGTTGCCGGCAATGTTGGGTATCTTATTGCAGGCAGTAAAGATGTTCACGACACAAAAGTCGGCGACACTGTTACGCATGTAAAAAATGGTGCGAGTGAGCCGTTACCCGGTTACAAAATAGTCAAACCAATGGTTTACAGCGGACTTTATCCCACCGATTCTGATGAGTTTGAAAATCTTCGCGATGCACTTGAAAAATTTCGTTTGAATGATTCTGCCTTAGCTTATCAACCGGAAACTTCGGTTGCATTAGGATTTGGTTTTAGATGCGGATTTCTCGGAATGCTTCATATGGAAATTGTACAGGAAAGATTGTTAAGGGAATATGGGCAGTCAATCATTACAACACTTCCCAACGTTGAGTATCATGTTTATAAAAAAAATGGAGAGAAAGTAATTGTAGATAATCCTGCTGATATGCCTGTTGTCGGAGATATTGATCGTGTTGAAGAGCCGTATGTTAAATCTCAAATCGTTTGTCCAAGCGAGTATGTTGGTAACATTATGAAGCTTGCAATGGATAAACGGGGCATCTACAAAAACACAACTTACATTGATCCTACGCGAGCTGATCTTCAATATGAATTTCCGCTTGCCGAAATAATTTTTGATTTTTACGATAAACTTAAATCCATGTCGCGAGGATATGCATCGTTGGATTATGAATACAGCGGTTATAAAGAATCCGATTTAGCAAAGCTTGATATACTTCTGAATAGCGAACCCGTTGATGCTCTCTCGATGATCGTTCATAAAAATAAAGCTTACGACTGGGGAAGAAAAATTTGTACAAAGCTTAAGGATTTAATTCCACGGCAAATGTTTGAAGTAAATGTTCAAGCTGCCATCGGTTCAAAAGTAATTTCTAAATCGGTAATCAAGGCGCTTAGAAAAAATGTTTTGGCAAAATGTTACGGCGGTGATATTACCCGTAAGAGAAAGCTTCTCGAAAAGCAAAAAGAAGGTAAGAAAAGAATGAAGCAGGTGGGCAATGTTGAAATACCTCAGGAAGCGTTCCTAGCTGTGCTACAGATTGATGAATAGGGTAGCGTTTTGTTTTCTCAACAAGCTCATAAAATGGATGAAACCAATGAATTCCAAAGGGGAAATAGAAAACTGAAAAATAAAATATTTAGGATTCTCTGGATAATTCTCTTCACCTTTTTCCTCGCAATATTTGTAAAAGCATTTTTTATTGAAGCTTTTAAGATTCCTACTAACTCGATGGCTGAGACAATTCTTTCCGGTGACTTTGTTCTTGTAAACAAGTTTATTTATTCCATCCAAACACCATCAGCATTACCGTTTACGAATATCAAAATTCCAAGATTAAAATTAATTACGTTTCGAAAACCAGAAAGAAATGAAGTTATCGTGTTCCAATTTCCAGGTAATCAGAATGAAGTATTTCCTTCGCAGGATATTACGCTTGTTAAAAGATTAGTTGGACTTCCAGGAGATAATGTTTGGATTGTTGATAAGGAAGTGATTGTGAATAATTCACGATTTGAAATTCCACCGAAAGCGATTATTAAAAAAGAAAAATCTCAAAATTATGGTGAAGCAGATGATCGCATTTTTCCGAGTGGAAAAAATTGGAACAAAGATTATTACGGTCCTATAATCGTTCCTAAGATCGGAATGAAGACTGAAATTAATCCTCAAAATATTAGTAACTGGGAAGCAATTATTAATCGTGAATTCGGAAAGAAAGTGGTAAGCACAGAAGGCAGTGTTGTAATGATCAATGGTAAACCCTCACGTAATTATATTTTTACTAAAAATTATTATTTTGTTTTAGGTGATAACAGAGATCAAAGCTCGGACAGCAGGTACTGGGGATTTGTAACGGAAGATTCGATTATTGGTCGTGCTGAAATTATTTATTGGTCAGTAAAATCCACATTTGATTTTTCAAATCCTACTGAGATATTTAGTTCAATAAGATTCAATCGTATTTTTAGAAGAGTGAAGTAAATAAAATATAGAAAAATGACCAAGCTTATTCATAAAAAAATATTGACAGGAAAATTTTGGATAAAAAGCCCTTCCCTATGGGAAGGGTTGGGATGGGCTATTGTTTTTTGTTCTTTCATTTCAATTTCTTTCCCGCAAGGGAAATATTACATTTATTTCAAGGATAAGGGAATCCAAAAAACTGAAACGCTGAACAAGTTTAGTAATGAATATTTAAAAGCCATTGAAAACCTAAGTGAACGGAGCATTCAAAGGCGAATGAAGACTTTGGGCGAAGATAATATTATCAATTATGATGATCTTCCAATACAACAAAACTATATTGATGCTCTCACTTCACACGGAATTAAGATTGAGAATAGACTTACATGGTTCAATGCTGTAACATCCTATCTAAATGATATACAAAAGAGCTTTATCGGGACACTTTCATTTGTTGATAAAATCGAACCGGTGAGAGTATTTAATTTAAAGCGGGAAGAGATCATCTCCGCTAATCAGTTGGGGAAAATAACATCAAACCAGGATCAAATAAAATATGGTTCTTCATTCACTCAACTAAACATTTCAGATATTCCCCAAGTTCATGCAAAAGGAATTAACGGGGAAGGAATAATTATCGGTATTCTTGATACAGGATTTAAATGGAAAGAACATGAATCACTTATTAATGCAAATGTTATCGGTGAATATGATTTTATTTTCAAAGATTCGATTACTGCGAATCAGTCCGGAGATCGATCCGACCAACATAACCATGGCACAGCAGTATTTTCAGTTATTGGTGGCTACAAAGACAGCGTATTGATTGGCGCTGCATTTAATTCTTCGTTCATTTTAGCGAAAACTGAAGACATGAGAAGCGAAACACAAGTTGAGGAAGATAATTATGCATCCGCATTGATTTGGATGGAATCGCTTGGTGTAGATATAACCACCAGTTCACTCGGGTATAATGAATTTGATGACTCTGTTTATTCGTACAAATATTCTGATATGAATGGAAACACCACGATCGTTACCAAAGCTGCGGAGTTGGCATTCCAACGAGGAATTGTAACACTTTCGGCTGTAGGTAATGAAGGTGATGATCCTTGGTTCTATCTAATTGCTCCTGCAGATGGGTTTAATACAATTGCTGTTGGCGCAGTAACTTCAAACAATGTGCTGGCAAATTTTAGTTCGCGCGGACCTTCTTCTGATGGAAGAATAAAACCCGAAATTGTCGCTCAAGGTGTCGGAGTTTTTTCTGCATCTTCATCTAGATTTAATTCTTATACTACTTTAAATGGAACATCCTTAGCAACGCCAATTGCTGCAGGTGTTGCGTCTTTATTGCTCTCAGCCCATCCTCATCTGAAAAATACTCAAGTGAGGAATATTTTGATGGAGACTGCAGATAATTCTTCATCGCCAGATAATGAAAGGGGGTATGGGTTGATTTCTGCTGCCAATGCAATTTCATTTCCAAATTTTCAGGTGGAGAACAATACCTTCAAGCTAAACAAAATATTTTTAAACTATAATGGATTAGATCTTGGCAGTATAAAACTTAACTATTCCACCAATGGAAATGATTATCTATCAAAAGACATGACATTCGATGGAACATTAAAATTCATTACCGATATTTCTTTATTACCAGATGGACAAATGGTTGATTTTTATTTTACTTTCAAAGATAGATTAGGCAATGAATTGAGAGAACCTGGTAACAATACAACGTATAAATTCAAATATGGCGATTTGAATATCTATCACAACTTGTCAGTACCTGTCCCTTACGATTTTGGAATTCTAAGTCAGAATTATCCTAATCCATTTAATAATATCACCACAATAGAATTTAAAGCGTCGTCTGTCGAACACGCTGAAATAGTTATCATTGATGCAATCGGTCAAAAAATAAAAACTCTTTTTAACGGCTTAACTAAAAAGGACAGGAACATTATTCAATGGGATGGTTTAACTGATTCTGGTGTTACTGCAGCAAGCGGAGTCTATCTGTATATCTTAAAAATAGCCGGGCAAGAATTCGGAAAAAAGATGATTCTGCTGCGATAAAATTCTAGTATTTCTTTTGTAGCCAAATAAAAAATAATATGAAAAAGTAACCATGAGTAAAATTTTATTTCCTTCCCAGAAAAAATACTTGCAAAAATTTAATAGAGAAGAAGATTCACTCATTCTTGAAATGGAAAAGTTTGCAAGTGAAAAGAAGATTCCTATTCTTTGTCCTGAATCAGCTTTATTTCTTGAACAGCTTGTTCTCTTAACTCGCCCTAAAAGAGTGCTTGAGATCGGGACTGCCATAGCATATTCATCCATCAGAATGGCAAGACATCTCCGAAAGAAAGGAATCATTCATACTATTGAGAAGAGTGAGGATAATATCAAATTGGCAATCGAGTTTGTTAAGAGATCTGGCTATGATGATAAAATCAAAATCATTGCGGGTGACGGGTTGAATCTTCTTCCCACAATGAACAAAAAATATGATTTGATTTTTCTTGATGCAGATAAGGAAGATTACAAAAGACTTTTTGAATACAGTATCATTCTCCTAAAAAAGGGCGGTATTATTTTTATTGATAATCTTCTTTGGCATGGATACGCTGCTTCAAAGGAAATTCCTAAAGAATATAAAATCTCAACCAAACTGATCAGAGAATTCAATAAATTATTTACTTCGCAGGCAAATCTTAAAACATCAATTCTGCCAATAGGTGATGGAATCGGTTTAGGAATTAAAATTTAATTAGTCTCACTGGATATGCACAATAAAATAAATTATAACGCCTCAGTTTTTTTTAACGAAGTAGAGAAATATTCTAAGCATTCTTTGAATCGAAAAGCAGAAATGATCGTTATTTATGATGCTGCAATTGATTCGAATCAAATGGATATTTTTCGTGATGTATGCTTCACTGCAAAATATTTGGTTGGGATGATGCGTGTACTTCAGGAAGGTGAAAACAATCCGCAAGTTAGTAGTCTCAATCATGTTAAGAAAGATTTTTCTGTAAACATGATTAAAGCAACTGAACAGATCAGACAAATCTTATCTAATTCAGACGAATCACAAAAAAAGTATTTTGAAGAAGAAATTTTTGTGAGATCTCACTCTGGGCTGACCAATTTAAACGAATTGCTGGCAGATCTCGAACAAGTAAAACTTTATTTGAATTATCTCAAGCGAGAAAAGAAAACTAATTCTTCAGCACCTTAGAAATTAAAATTACTTCGCCAGCCACTTTTCCATTGCTCCTAAAAGATTTGTCATCGCATAAATTAATGGTTTATGCTGAGCAGTTTCAATGTTTTCCAAAAGTTCTTTATGGATATTTACATAAGCCTGATCTAGCTTTTGTACGAGGTGATTTCCTTTTTTTGAAAGATTAACATCCATATTTCTACGATCAGAGGGATTGATTTCTCTTTCTGTATAACCTTTTGCAACTAAACCATCAATAATACGTGTCAATCTGCTGGCACTTAAGTTCATTCTTTTTGCAATTGTTTTATTATTTACAGTCTCCTTTTTGTCGAACATCTTTAGACATCTGAACTCTGCTTGAGTTAGTCCATATTGTTCGGCGAAAATGTTTTCTTTTTGCTGACAGGTTGATAGTAATGTGAAAGTTAAGTTCGCAAGACGGCTGGCGTCTTTTTCCATTTCATCTGTTTTCATATTGGGAATCTCCTAAATTTTGGTGTTTGCTTTTATCAAATATCGGTAGTTCGAACAATTTTAGCAAGCAATATTTAGGAAATTTTGAAATATTTATTTATAAATTATTTCATCATCTATTGAGAAAACAACTTTACCTTTCAGCATTTCCGATATTTTTGCTTGTATTTCGTTAACAAGTTCGAAAGGAATTAGACATTTTATACTTGTTTCAACATCATAATCGCTTTCAATGACTTTTATATGATTGGAAGCAAGAACTCTATTTAACTTATCAAAAGAAGAAATTGCCAGTTTTATTTCTGCTTTAAGGTATGGTTTTTTAGTGACCAAGTTAGATTTCGCAAGCACTTTAACTGCAGCCGTGTAATAAGCTTTTCCAAGAGGACCAATTCCCAGTTTAGTTCCACCGAAATATCTAGTCACAACTAATAGGCAATCATGAATTTCATAATGATCAATTGAGTTTAATATTCTGATACCGGCAGTGCCGGAAGGTTCTCCCGAATCAGAGAATTTTGATTTCCCGGATAATAATCGGTAAGCATAACACTGATGAGAAGCGTCGTAATACTTCTTATTCAACTTATTCAAAAGGTTGTTTACTTCATCTTCACTATTCACAGGGTATGCGTTCGCTAGAAAAATTGATTTTTTTTCTTTTAACTCATATTCACCATAGCTTTTAAGAGTTTTGTAAGATTGAATTTTCATATAATTACTTTAGATTATGCAAAAAAGGTGAATGATGCACGTCAATATAAATTGATTATGAGAATACCTATCAGTAAAATAACAATTCGAATAAAAATAAGTTTACCTTGGAAAAAGAAAAAATAATAATCAGAGGTGCCCGCGAGCATAATCTTAAAAATATTGATCTAGATATTCCACGTGATTCACTATCTGTAATAACAGGATTGTCCGGTTCCGGTAAATCTTCTTTAGCTTTTGATACAATTTATGCTGAAGGGCAAAGAAGATATATCGAATCTCTTTCTGCGTATGCTAGGCAATTTCTCGATATGCTTGAAAAACCTGATGTTGATTTAATTGAGGGATTAAGTCCGGCGATTTCGATTGAACAAAAAACCACATCAGGGAATCCACGTTCGACAGTCGGTACAATTACAGAAATATACGATTACCTTCGCCTGTTTTATGCTCGGTTAGGAATTCCGAAATGCTACAACTGCGGCAATCCGGTTACAAAACAATCCTCTGAACAAATCATCGGAACAATTCTAACGATTCTTTCAGGAAAGAAAATTGCGATTTTATCTCCCGTCGTAAGGGGAAGAAAGGGGCATTACCGCGAACTTTTTGAGGAGATTTTATCTGATGGTTTTTTACGTGTGAGAATTGATAACGAGATTCAAGAAATTACAAAAGGTTTTCATGTTGACCGATATAAAATTCACAATATAGAAATTGTAATAGATAGGTTATCGGTAAGTTCTGCTTCAAGAACCCGGCTTTCGGAATCTGTTGATGTTGCCTTGAATTATGGAAATGGAATTGTTGTAATAAATGATGGAAGCCAGGATTATGTTTACAGCAGACATCTTGCGTGTATAAATTGCGGAATCAGTTATCAGGAACTTGCTCCAAATTCTTTCTCCTTCAATTCACCCTATGGTTCTTGTAAAGATTGCCAGGGTTTGGGTGAAAAGAAAGAGTTAGATATAAATTTAATAATTCCAGATTGGGATAAAACAATTAATGAAGAAGGATTAGCGCCGCTTGGAAGACCGAGAAATATTTGGTTCTACAATCAGCTTTCGGCAGTTTCTCAGACTTTAGGATTTAACTACGATACAAAACTTAAAGATTTAAGTCCCCACCAGCTTGAATTTTTGCTTCACGGCAGTAAAGAAAAAATGGCGTTCACATATTCTTATGGAGGCGGTAAGCCAGTTACATACTTGCATCGTTTTTCGGGATTATATGGTTATCTCAAAAATTATTATCAAACCACCAGTTCCAATAATATTCGTGAATGGGTGGAATCATTCATGAATACAGTTACTTGTCAAACATGCGGCGGTGGACGTTTAAAAAAAGAATCTCTCTCTGTTAACTTTCAAGGAAAAAATATCAGTGAAGTAACTTCATTTTCTATTATTCAATGCGAAGAGTTTTTTAGGAAAGTTAAATTAAGCGGACGCGATTCCATTATTGCTAAACCTATTCTTAAAGAAATAGCTTCACGAATTAAATTTTTACTTAATGTTGGTTTGGATTATCTGACTTTGAATAGATCTGCAAGGACTCTTTCTGGCGGTGAGTCGCAGAGAATCAGATTAGCTACGCAGATAGGTTCACAGCTTGCCGGAGTTCTTTATGTATTGGATGAACCGAGTATCGGGCTTCATCAAAGTGATAATATTAAGCTTATAAATTCTCTAAAAGATTTAAGGGATTTAGGAAATACAATAATAGTTGTAGAGCATGATAGGGAAACCATTGAAAGCTCGGATTACATGGTTGACTTAGGTCCAGGTGCAGGTGAGCACGGAGGTGAGGTTTGTATTTCAGGCGAAACTCAAAAACTAATTTCTTCAACGAATGGTCTCAATTCTTTAACTCTTTCCTATCTAAAAAATAAAAATGAGATTCCACTTCCTAAAGAGAGAAGAAAGGGAAACGGCAGCTTCTTAGAATTGATCGGAGCATCTGGAAATAATCTCAGAAATATTAATTTGAATATTCCTCTCGGAACTTTAACGCTTATCACTGGAGTCAGCGGTTCAGGCAAATCATCGCTGGTGAATGAAACGTTAGTAAAAATTTTAATGAACAAACTTTATAAGTCCAAGATGGTTCCGCTTCCGTTCAAATCAATTAACGGACTTGAATATATTGACAAGGTAATTGAAATAGATCAGTCGCCTATTGGAAGAACACCGCGGTCAAACCCGGCAACATACACAGGGCTCTTTACTCACATCCGCGATTTATTTTCACAACTTCCCGAATCTAAGGTGAGAGG
>Ga0209321_10000463_pt1 | contig 26255 bp, 28 predicted proteins | sample Rifsed16ft4_FD_184012 | JGI IMG/M metagenome (GOLD analysis project Ga0209321, IMG submission 184012) | Soil microbial communities from Rifle, Colorado, USA - sediment 16ft 4 - CSP-I_5_4 (version 2) | ecosystem: Environmental > Terrestrial > Deep subsurface > Rock core/Sediment | place: Rifle...
CAAGTCACCCTTGGTGGCCGCGATGATGCGGACGTCCAAGTTGCGACGGACGGGAGTTCCTACCCGTTGCACTTCACCGTTCTGGAGGAGACGCAGCATTCTCAATTGAGCCGCCAGGGACAGTTCCGTTACCTCGTCTAGGAAGGCGGTGCCACCATGCGCTTCCTCGAACAAACCACGTTGGTTGGATGAAGCGCCGCCGAGATCCCCCTCGGTGTGCCCGAAGATTTCGCGGTCCTGAAGGTTCTCGGGGATGGCTCCGCAGTTGATAACGACCAGGGGGTTTTCTCGCCGGCGAGAAAGGGCGTGGAGCGCGCGAGCGATGAGCTCCTTACCCGTGCCGGCTTCACCTGAAATCAGTACGGTGGAGTCCAAACGAGCCACCTGGTCGACCATTCTCAAGACGCCGCTCAGCGCCCGTGAGCTGCCGACGATACCCTCGAAAGAGGGCCGCCCGCGCACCATCTCTTCCAGCACCCGCACCTTGTTCATCAGGACCTTCCGTTCCAGGGCACGGCGAGCCACCAGGATCAGCTCCTGGGGTTGGAATGGTTTCTTCAGATAGTCGTAGGCTCCACCTCCGATAGCCTGCAACCCCTTTTCCATGGTACTCGAGGCGGCCATGACGACGACCTCGGTCTCTGGCGACAAGCGCTTGACGGATTGCAGCACTTCCAGTGGGTCGACGCCGGAAAGACGAAGGTCGCTGATCACCAGATCGAAAGCGCGAAGCGACAAAGCCTCTAGTGCCTGCTGGTGGCTCCCCACCTCCTCCACAGCGTAGTCGTTCTGTCTCAGGGTGGCCGACATGAGCTTGCGGACGGCCGTCTCCTCATCAATGACCAAAATGGAGGGCGACGGACTTCCACTTCTGCGAACAGGCGGTCTGCCCCGGGCCGACGGAACCTTGCGCATCGCGGGATTCGAGCAACCTCCGACGGAATACGCCCACGTTCCGTTCGAACTCAGCCAACAAACCGGAACCGACCCGTTAGGGGTTGTGGATGAAAGAGCGTAGCACTACAAGATGGTGAGACGCAATATGCTCCATCGCCCGTTATGGACGGGAAGGCTGGTCATGGGGAAGAGAACAACCTTGGGAGGCGGGAAGACGGGACCAGCTTCATGGGCGCGAAGCCACGATAGAGAGGAGCTGTCTCAGATCGTCGATGAAGTAGTCCGGAGAAAGGGTCCGGACTTCGGCGGCCCCGATACCGTAGGTGACGAGGGAGACCGGGATCTCAGCGTTGCGCGCGGTTTCGAAGTCCACTCGAGAGTCACCGACCATTAGAGTTCTCTCTCGTCGTGCCCCGGTGCTTCCTATCAAGGAATCGACTCCCATGCGATGCGGCTTGCGCTCACGGAAGCTCTCGCCTCCATAAACCTGACAGAAGTAACGCTCGAGGCCTAGTCCCTCCAGCACGGCCAGACTCTCTCTGGTTGGCTTGTTGGTGAGAACGGCCATGCTCCTTCCCGGGAGTAGTGCTTCCAAGGCTTCTCGCACCCCCGGATAGGGGAGCGTTGTATCGAGAAGGTGGCTTCCATAGATCGGTAGGTATAGCTTCACCGCACGGTCTATCTCGTCTTGCGAGACGGTGCTTCCTAGAGAGCGCTGCAGTAAGGTCCGTACGCCATTACCAATGAAATCAAAGATCCGTTCGGCCGGGAGCTCGCGCCGCCCCATCCGAGAGAGGAGCTCGTTGACCGAGGTAGCGATGTCCCGGCGGGAATCGACCAAAGTGCCGTCCAGATCGAAGATGATGAGATCCATAGATGCGTGCATGCTATCGGCGCGGGAACCTACCGTCAATTGCTCGCCACGCCGCAAGTGTCGGCGAATGGTACCGATCCCGGCCTGAACGGCACTATTCGGCCGCCAACTTGAACGGCCCGGGCGACTGCACTATAATTGCCGCATAGCCTGAGCGGCTGGTCGGGCGAGATAGAACATGCTGGAACTGTCGCGCAAGAGCGACTATGCCTTACGGGCGGTCATCTATCTTGCACGCTTGAGCTCGGATCGGTACGGTCGGGTGAGCGAGATCGCCAAGGCCAAAGACATCCCGCAAGCCTTCCTAGCTCAGATCCTTCCCATTCTGGCCAACCGCGGCGTCGTGAAATCGCTGCAAGGTGCTCACGGAGGATACGCTTTGGCCAGAACTCCCGCCGAGATAACGTTCCTGGACGTCATCGAGGCGGTGGAGGGGTCCCTGAAGCTCAACCGGTGCGTCGACGGGCAACATGATGATTGCTCGATCGTCGACGTTTGTGAAATGCACTACGTCTGGACCATGGCGCAAAGGCAGACGGTGGACTTCCTGAGCAAAGTGACCATGGCCGATATGCTCCAGGCTCCCCATCACCCCCCGGTTACCATCGACCCGGCCTAGGGTCGGACCCGGCTAGGAACGAGCTGAGCAAGGTAACTACCGGCCCTCCTCATACTCTTCGGCCCGATTGAGATCGAAGGGTCCGTGCTCCGGATTGACGGGGAACCCACGAAGCTCACAATGACATCGATAGCAGACCGCCACTTCCCCGAGGCGGTAGTACAGCAGGGAGTCGATCACGCTGGCCACCACCAGGACGGCCAGGGACGAGAGGAAACCCCAGACGGCGTAAGCGAACGTGGAAAGCGCTATGGTCGCGGTTACCGCCGCACATCCTAACTGCTGGGGGAAATCTTTTCTCAAAAAGAATTCTTTGTTGTCACAGTGTGGACATCGATCGACCGAACCGCCTGCCAGAAGCGCCTGGCTGAGATGGCTTTCCGACTGGTGGCCACACTGAGCACAAGTGTGAAGGGTCTCGGTGGGAGAAAGCTCATACTCGTAGTAGCGAGAGCATTGGGGGCAGAAGAAGCCCACCGTGAAGGATTTCACAGAGCTTCCCCAGATCTCAGGCCCATCCGTCGATCTCTATAGGGGAAAGCCGGTGGCGAACGTGAGAAACTGCGCTATCAGCTCCCCAAAGAGCACCAGCACCAGGGCGACGTAGAGGAGGCCGGTAGCGGACTGCGTCGAGCGCATCCTTACCGTTTGCCAGATCGGGCCAGCGAGTAACGAGGGAGCGATCAGTCCGGTGATCGCTCGAAAAAGAAAGAACAGCCCGAGCGTAGAATAGAAGACATCGGCGGCTTGCGTCACTCGAACCACTTCCCACCCCTCGCGCGCCAAGACGGTCACCACGTTCAGCCACCGCACCGCCACCGCTCCCATCAACCATAGAGCTCCTTCCTTCAGGGGAGCGATGGAGAGGCTGGTGTCCACCAGGTACCAATGGCCGAGGACCATGCTCACCGTTACCGAACCGAGTAGGAGAGCCGAGCCGATCGACCCCGCTGTACAGAGCAGCCATCCAGCCGACTCGTTTCCACGACACTCGAGGGCAAGAGCTATGGAAGCGGCTGCTGCTGCTCCCACCACCGGAAGGAGGGGAGAGCTTCCCGACCGGCGCAACCGCCAATAGGCCAAGAAGGCCACCGCTGCCACGGCACCGTAGGCGAGCGCCACTTCGCCGCTGCTCAGTATGCTGGCGACGGCGGCGGAAAGAGCTGAAGCGGCGAGGCAGAATCGGAGGAAGGAGTCGGGAAGGCGGTTCCGAAGTGCGAGAAGCGCGGTAATGATCAGACTGCCCGACGCCAAGTGAGCGGCGAGGAGGAAAACGACGGTCCCCATCACCGTCTCATCTCGTCATTAGCTCGTCATGCGGCAAGACGGGCGCTACTTCAGTTTGCCCTGAAGCCAGTATCTCAGATCGGGCGTGAGCTCAGCGAGGATCATTCCCGCGCGCACAACCGTCTGGCACCCGCGAACCCGTTGCGGCTCTGGCTGGTCTGGCGTCCGCCAGGTGAGCTCGCAGTTGCCGCACTCGTTGTTCCAGCAAAATCGGCCGAGAGCCATCTCGTCGACGATGAACTGCACGCAGCGGAGGAGAACATTGTTCTCGGGAACGGCGAAAGAGCTCCCCTCGATCTGGATGTCTACCAACCGCTCGAAGGGTTCATAGAGGGAGATGTCGCCTGAGCCCATGCCGCACCCGTCTTCCGCGTTTTGATTGGAAAGCAAAAAAATACCCCCGGCGAGCTCCGAGGGTACCGCGATGAGTTAGGTGCGGCCACTGGCCGACACGGCTAGACCTGGAAAGACTCTCCGCAGCCGCAGGTTCCCTTCGAGTTAGGGTTGGTGAACCGAAAGCCAGAGCCCATGATGTCTTCCACGTAGTCGATCTCGGTCCCCTCGAGATAAAGGAGACTCTTGGCGTCCACGAACAGTTTCACACCGTTTTCTTCGTAAACCTTGTCCTCGGTTCCGGCTTGCTCGTCGAGAGCAAGCTGATACTGAAACCCGGAACAGCCCCCGCCGACCACCCGCACTCGCAGGCCCGCCTCGGGCTTACCGTGCTGAACGAGGAACTCCTTTACCTTGCCTGCAGCCGTTGAACTCAAGGTCAACATCGGTTACGCCTCTTCTAAGTCTGTGTTTATCTGATCCTTACGACCAGGATGAACAATCCCTATCATATTAGTCAGACTAAAGTATACAGACGCCCGTCAGGAGTGTCAAGCGAGGAGGCGCTCCCTTCACCCCAGTAGCCTGTCTTTCGCGTAAATCAACTCCCGGCGCGAGCCAGCGCTTATTTCCAGAATCCCGGTGTCCATGCGAATCGCGTCCTCTGGGCAGGCCTCGACGCACAGACCACAGAAGACACACTTGCTGTAGTCGATATCGAATACCATCGGATACTTCTCGATGTTTGGATCAGGGTGCTCGCCGGCGACTATGAACATGCAGAAGGCAGGGCAGATCGTCTCGCACATCATGCACGCCACGCAACGGGGTGTGCCGTCTTGGCGTTTGGTCAAACGATGGCGAGATCGGTGGCGGCGGGCGAACGGTCTTCTTTGCTCGGGATACTGAAATGTCACGGCGGCGGTTTCGTCCGACTTGACTCTAAAGCGATGGGCAATGTGAAGCAGCATATTGCGAAAGAAATGGCGGGAGGTGACCAGGACGCCCCGCACTACGCCCAGAATGTAAATCCGTTCCCCGAACGTCAGAGGAGGCCGTAGCACCTTCTTGATCATTGTCACTCATGTTAAAGGCGAGCTTGACAACAGTCAAGGTGCACCGTAGCATGAAAAGTCCGACTCAAATCAAATAATGGAAGCACTTTACGATCTCCACTCCCATACGACTGCATCCGACGGGCGACTCGGCTCTGCTGAGCTCGTCCGGAAGGCGATTGAAGAGAGCTTGTCCGCTCTTGCGGTAACGGACCACGATACGGTAGAAGGGATCGACGCGGCGCGAGCGGAGGCCGAACGTTCCACAAAGGCGCTGGAAGTCATCGCCGGCGTCGAGGTGAGCGCGAATTACAAAGACGAGTCGGTGCACGTATTGGGTCTGTTCGTTCGGCACCGCGAGCCCTGGTTGGTGGAGTTTTTCTCACAGGCACAGGAGAGGCGCATCGAGCGCATCCACCGTATCGTGGCAAAGTTGGATGCCATCGGAATTCATATCGAGTCGGAAGACGTGTTCGCCAAATCCACTCACGGAACGGTGGGGCGGCCGCACGTTGCGGAGGTCATGGTCGACCAAGGAGTGGTCAGCAGCTTCTCAGAGGCATTCGACCGATACTTGGGACATGGCGCCCCGGCCTACGTTGGCTATGAAAAGGTTACCCTACGAGATGCCACCGAGCTGATACGGCGCGCCGGCGGCGTCGCCTCGCTGGCCCACCCGGGATTGTTGAAGCGCGACCAGCTTATCCCCGAGATGGTGGACGACGGCCTTCAGGCGCTCGAGGTGTACCACAGCGAGCACGGACAGAAGCTGGCAGCCCGGTATCTGGATATGGCAAAGCGGCTGGGCCTCCTGGTGACCGGCGGATCCGACTTCCATACTCTGGACGGTCACGGCCCGACCAAGTTGGGATGCCGCGAACTGACCCGGGAAGCCCTTGAGAAGATTCGCGAAACCGCAAAGAACTGACAAATCCATCTAGCAATTGGTTCTTGCAGGTTCCTCCGCTAGATCGACCATCAGGTCGTTTCCCTCCACTCGCGTTCTGTAGGAGCGAACCTTGGAGAGAGGGTTGACCGGCGACAGGCCGCTACGAAGATCGAACTGCCACAAGTGCCAGGGGCAGGCGACGACTCCCTCCCGAACGAAGCCCTCGTGGAGTGGGCCACCTCGGTGCGGACAGGTCTCATCGAGAGCAAAAAACTCTCCGCGATCTCGAAAAATGGCGAGGCGCTTGCCTTCCGCGACCACCACGATTCCCTTGCCCTCCGGGACATCCTCAACCGAGGCGACGCGGATCCCGGCCATTGGTCTAGGAAGTGAAAGCCTTTGCCAGGCTGGCCTGGGCAGCCTCCAGTGTCCTCTCGACATCCTGCTCACTATGGGCGACGGAAATGAAGAGGGCCTCGAACTGCGAGGGCGCCAGATAGACTCCGCGCTGCAGCATCTCGCGACAAAAGGCGGCATGACGTTGGGTTTGAGCGCGCGCCGTGTCCGAGTAGTTCTTGACCTCGGGATCGGCGAAGAACACGGTCATCATCGAGCCGACGCGGTTCACGGCCAGGCGGAGCCCCATGGCGTTTATGATCTCTCGAAAACCCGATTCGAGTCGTGAGGACGTTCCTTCCAATCTATCCCACGGTTTGTCTTGCTCCAGCAGGTCGAGCTGGGCCATTCCGGCGCTCATGGCGAGCGGATTCCCGGAGAGCGTGCCGGCCTGGTAGATGGGGCCGGAGGGTGCCAGTTGCTCCATGACGTCACGCCGGCCGCCGTAGGCGGCGGCCGGGAGACCACCACCCACGATCTTCCCGAGCACGGTCAGATCCGGCAGAACGCCAAAGCGCTCTTGTGCACCTCCCCTTCCCAGACGGAAGCCAGTGATGACCTCGTCGAAGATCAGAAGCGACCCGTGCTCGTCGCAGATCCTTCGCAACCCTTGGAGAAAGCCGGGGGCAGGGGGAACAACGCCCATGTTTCCGGCGACCGGCTCCACGATGGCGGCGGCGATGCGCTGGGGATGGGTCGCGAACAACGCGGCAACCGATTCCAGGTCGTTGTAGTCAGCAATGAGAGTATCCGCGGCGAGCTTGTGCGGCACTCCCGGACTGTCGGGTACACCGAGTGTGAGCGCTCCCGATCCGGCCCTGATGAGAAAACTGTCGGCGTGTCCGTGATAGCAACCGGCGAACTTGACGATGGCGTCTCGCCCGGTGACGCCCCGGGCCAGTCGAACCGCGCTCATAGCAGCCTCGGTTCCGGAGTTCACCATCCTCACCATGTCCACCGAGGGGACCATGTCGCAAATCCTCTCCGCCATTTGTAGCTCCAGCTCGGTGGGTGCGCCGAAGCTGGTACCGTGCTCGAGCGTTCGCCGAATCGCTTCCAGCACCTTGGGATGCGCGTGTCCGAAGATGAGGGGTCCCCAGGAGCCCACGTAGTCGATGTAGTCGCGTCCATCCACGTCCCGAATATGGCTCCCCGAGCCGGAAGTGATGAACGGTGGCGTGATGCCCAGGCCGCGAAAGGCTCGCACCGGAGAGTTGACCCCTCCCGGTATCTTCTGCTGGGCGCGGTGAAAGAGCTCTTCGCTGCGATTCGTCATCAATTCTCGGAGCGATCTGTGCCTTGGGTGAGCTGTCGCGCCACGTCTTTCGCGAAGTAGGTGAGAATGAGGTCGGCTCCCGCTCGTTTGATGGCAGTGAGGGTCTCCATGACCATGCGAGGCTCGTCGATCCAGCCCTGGGCGCCTGCCGCCTTGATCACGGCGAACTCGCCACTCACCTGGTAGGCCGCCACCGGCACGCGAAAGGTTTGCTTGACCCGGTAAACCACATCCAGGTAGGGCAGCGCGGGTTTTACCATCACTATGTCCGCACCCTCTTCCAGATCGAGGGCCACTTCACGCATCGCCTCGTCGGCGTTGGCCGGGTCCATCTGGTGGGAGCGACGGTCGCCGAACTGGGGTGCGGACTGCGCGGCATCGCGAAAAGGTCCGTAGAAGCTGGAGGCGTACTTGACCGCGTAGGAAAGGATGGGTGTCTCCTGGAAACCCGAACCGTCCAGTGCCTTTCGGATCGCTCCCACCCGACCGTCCATCATGTCGGAAGGTGCGACAATATCGGCTCCTGCCTGGGCATGAGAGACCGCTTGTTTAGCCAGGAGCTCGAGCGTGGGATCGTTGAGAATCTCCTCTCCTCTTACCAGACCGCAATGCCCGTGGCTCGTGTACTCACAAAGGCAGACGTCCGTCACCACCAGCAGACCTGGACACACTTCCTTAATGGAGCGGACGGTCGTCTGGATGATGCCTTCCGGATCGTAAGCCTCGGATCCCTTCTCGTCCTTGCGGCCGGGAATCCCGAAGAGAATCACTCCCGGGATGTTCAGCTCGGCGACCTCTCGACACTCCTCGACGATCCGGTCCGGCGACAGCTGGTAGTTCCCTGGCATCGAGGCGATTTCTCGGCGCACGCCTTTGCCCGGACAAACGAACAGCGGGTAGATGAGATCGGAGACGTCGAGACTTGTTTCTCGAATGATTCTCCGCAGCGGCTCGCTCCGCCTGAGACGCCGGAGGCGGGTAGTTGGAAAACCCATGGACATCGCTCCCTTTCAGCCCAACGATTGTTATCCCGGACGGGCGGGCTCGTCCCCGAAATAGCGTTCGATGGCTTCGATCAAGCCGTCTACCGTATAGACGCCGGCCTCGATCGTCGGTTGGAAACCCGCATCGCGAAGGGCCTGACTGGTGATGGGCCCAATGCTGGCAGAGGCGAACTTCCCATACAAGGGCTCCTTGTCTTGGACGGCCGACAGGAAGCTCCTCACCGTCGAACCGCTGGTGAACGTGACGACGTCGATGCCACCATCGGAAAGGAGACGAACGGCGCTGGCAAGCTCCTGGGAGACGGGAACCGTCCGGTAGGCCACAACCACCTCCACGGTCGCCCCGGCGGAACGCAATAGCTCGGGCAATGCCTGGCGCGCGATGTCGGCGCGAGGGAGGAGTATTCTACGTTCCGCGAGGGGACCGGCGCGCTTCAAGGCCGCAAAGACCTCTTCGGCCACGAACCGCTCCGGGACGACGTCGACCTTGAGCCCTTGAGCGGCCAAGGCCGCGGCAGTAGCCGGTCCGATCGCGGCGAGTTGGACCTCCCCGTGATCAGGAAACTTCTTCCCCAACTCGCGGAGTCTTGTCATGAGTGATCGCACGCCGTTCGCGCTGGTGAAGACGATCCAGTCGTAGTTCGCCAGGCACCCGATGGCCCTGTCGAGCGGGGCCTGGTCCAGCGGAGGCTCGATGCGGATGGCGGGTGCTTCCACTACCTCTGCTCCTCGCCGGCGAAGACCTCCCACCAGCTCGGCTAGCTGCTCACGGGGACGTGTGACCATGATCCGCTTTCCACGGAGTGAGCCAGAATTCTCGCGCATCGGGCTGCTACTTCCCTTGGGCTTCCGACCGGACCTCGTCGAGAATCTCACTCCCCCCTTCCCTCAGCATTTGCCGCGCCAGGCTCTCCCCGAGCTCGCGTGGCTGCTCCTGGGAGCCCTCAACCTTGCGCCTCAGATGCCGCCGTCCGTCAGGGGTGCCGATATAGGCTTCCAGAACCAGCCGGTGGTCGAGCAGGGTACAGCTCGCTCCAATCGGGACCTGGCAACCTCCCTGCAGACGGCGTAGCAGAGCGCGCTCTGCCTCTACCTGGAAGGAGGTTTCGTGGTGGTCGAGGTCGGAGAGATACTGCAAGACCTCCCTGTCATCGGCGCGAGCCTCCAAACCGAGCGCCCCCTGGCCGACTGCGGGCAGCATCTGGTCGGTGGGAATCGGGGTAAAGACGTGCTCGGCCACACCCAGTCGGACGAGCCCGGCGCTGGCGAGAACCATCGCGTCCCAACGCGACTGGCTGAACTTGCGAAGCCGGGTGGTGATGTTGCCTCTCAATTCGACGATCCGGAGATCGGGACGAGCCGCCAGGACTTGCGAACGCCGCCGCAGGCTTCCCGTCGCCAAGGTACCGTCACCAGGCAGGGTCTCAAGAGAACCAGCCTTGCGAGCGATGAGCATGTCGCGCGGATCGAGTCTCTCGGTGACCGCCGCCAGGATCAGGCCGGCCGGCAACTCGGTGGGGAGGTCTTTCATGCTGTGGACGGCGAAGTCCACCGTCCCGTCCAGGAGAGCGCTCTCGATCTCCTTGATAAATAGGCCGCGATCGCCCATTAGGGAGAGCGGAACATCGGTGACCCTATCGCCTTGGGTGCGAATCGTCTCGATCTCGATCTCGAGCCCCGGGTGTCTTTGTTTCAAAGAAGTCACGACGCCTCGAGTCTGTGCCAACGCCAGCTCGCTCCCTCGAGTCCCTACCCGCAGAGCTCGCACCTTCCCGCTACTCCTGTTCCTCGTCGCCCTGGCTGGGGTCTTTCTCGCCCCGCGCCAGCTCGAAGAGCTCGTAGATGGTGTCGATGCGCAAGGACCCGAGGTGTCCGCTTCCGCTCCAATTTCGGATCTGAACCATGGCAGGATGCAGGATCTTCTTCATCAAGCCCTCGGTCAGTCGCTCTAACTCCTCCCGGTCCTCGGGGCAGAAGCGGCTCCCGTATCGTGCTACCTCCTGACGGCGAATTTTCTCGAGCCGTTCCCGGAGGTGCTTGATAGCAGGTGTCGCGGCCAGGGAAGCGCGCCACGAGAGGAACGCCTCCAGCTCTTGCTCCACGATGACTTCCGCCTTCGGGATCTCGGCCCTTCGCTCCTCGAGGTTTTTCTCCATCAGGAGGTTCATCGCATCCAGGTTGTGGAGAAAGACTCCATCCAGGCGTCCGATGAGCGGGTCGAAGTCGCGTGGAACGGCGATGTCAATGATGTAAATCGGCCTCCCCGACCGCTTGGAGAGAATGGCCTTCATTCGCGCCTCGCTGACGATCGGCTGGGGGGAGCCGGTAGAGCTGATGACGATGTCGACGCGGGCCAGGGCCTCTTCCACACGGTCGAGAGGGAGCGCATTCCCATTGAGCTCCACCGCCAGCTCCTGAGCCTTGCTGAAGGTGCGGTTGGCGATGGTGAGGTGGGCGGCTCCTTTCTCCAGCATGTGTCGGGCGGTGAGCTCGCCCATCTCTCCCGCTCCGATCAGCAGCACCGCGCGCGTCGACAGATCCTCGAAGATCTTGCCGGCGAGCTCGGCGGCGGCACTCGCCACCGAAACGGCTCCTCCTCCCAGTCGCGTCTCGGTTCGAACTTTCTTTCCTGCCGAGACCGCCGCGTGCAGTAGGCGGTTCAGTATCAGCCCGCAGGCACCGACTTCCAGCGATAATTGGTGAGCCTGCTTGACCTGACCCAGGATCTGGGGCTCGCCCAGAAGCATCGAGTCCAAACCGGTGGCCACCCGCAACAAATGCCGCGCCGACTCGACGTCGGACAGGGTATAGGCGTATCCGGGATGAGCGGCCAGGTCCACCTGCTTCTGCTGGGCGATGAGGTTTCGGATGTACATCTCGGCCACGCCGTTATCGTTCGAGAGGCCGTAGAACTCAGTTCGATTGCAGGTGGAGAGCAGGAACATCTCACCCAGCGTCTCCTCGGTACAAGCGCGGGAGAGGATCTCTCGGACTTCTAGGTCGCTGAACGCCACACGTTCTCGGACCTCCAGAGGGGCGGTCCGGTGATTCATGCCAACGACGAGGAGGCTCATGTCAGACGAACCCATGAAACGAAGTGAAAAGGAGGTTCACCACCACGAACGAGAACAAGATGACCGCGAATCCCGCCAAAGATGCGAAGGCCACTCGTCGCGGTGACCACCCCCAGAGCTTCCGACCGACAGTGCACGCGCCGTAAATGAGCCAAGCCAGAAAAGTGATGGTGAGCTTGGGATCCCATTGCCATTGCGCTCCGTAGACTTTCGCCATCAAAGCCAACCCCAGGATCATCGCCAAACTGAGGAAAGCGAAACCCAAGGTGGCGGCCCCCTGGGTGAAATTGGCCATCACCTCCAAAGACGGAAGCTGCTTGTAGATCAGCCCGAAGCGGTGCTGCTTGATGTCGTAGAAGAGCATCAGGTAGAGCATTCCATAGATGGCGGAGATCGCCATGGCCGCGTAACCCAACACCGCGGTCGAGACATGCAGTACGAAGGAAGGATCGGTGAGAAGCGGGTTAACCTCGGTGGGCCGAGTCATAAACGCCGAGGAGACCAACTGAAACGCAAAGATGACGCCTACGATGAAGAAACCGGTGGTGCGGACACCGATTTGCCACTCGATGAGAAGGTAGACGACCAGAATGGAAAAGGCCACAACCGAAAAGGCCTCGAAAACCGTCGCCACCGGGAAGAGCCCCAGCTGGATGGATAACAGGAGCAAAGCGACGCCATGCAGCGTTCCCGCGCCGTAGAGCAGCCAGGAAGCGGTCTTCTCGGCGAACCCGTCGTTGCGGAAGAACAGCAAGGCATAGTCTGCCCAAGCTAAGGCATAAAGCGTGGGGAGCACGATGTTGAGTGTGTTGATCAGGATGTCCATGATCGTCGATCCGAGAGGGCTTCTGCGTGCAAGTCCAACTCTTGAAGTCAGTTAACTTTATCTCAGGCCCGGGCTGGCTGGCAAGGCGGTCTCACCTCCCAGGGAGCGATGGCGGACATGGAAACTCCTGGCCATTCGTCATGGATTTGACGGAGAATGGGTCCGTTCCAGAACAACCAGAGGAAAGATGAGGCGCGTTTCCATGTTTCTTGTCCTCACTGTCCTCGCTGTCGACTGCCGGCGAATCGCCGAGGAGCCCAGTGTCAGGGAATCGTTGGGCGGCGAAGCACCGGTTTTTAGCGGATCCTTGAGGGTGGGCATACGTACCGAGCCTCAGACGTGGAATAGGCTGCTGGCCACCGATGCTGTAAGCGGCGAGATCACGGAACAGATCCACGCGCCTCTCCTCAGAGTCAATCGCTCGACCCAGGGTGTCGAGCCCGCGCTGGCAGAATCCTGGTCATTCTCAGAGGACGGGAGGGAGTTGACCGTCAAATTGCGGCCTCACGTCCGTTTCTCGGATGGTACACCCTTTACCTCCGACGATGTGGCATTTACGTTCCAGGCTCTTCACGATCCCGCGGTAGCCAGTCCTCTGGTCGAGACGGCGGTGGTGAGCGGCGAGCCTCTCATCCCCGAGGTCCTCGATCCACTGACGGTGCGGTTCCGGCTGGCTCGCCGAACCGCGGTGGTGGAGAGAATCTTCGACAGCATCCCCATCCTGCCCCGCCATCGACTGGAGGCATCGCTGAAGGATGGAAGCTTCGCTGCGGAGTATGGGGTCGGCTCGCCCGAGGACCAGGTGGTCGGCCTCGGTCCCTTCGTTCTGGACCGCTACACGGCCGGGCAGAGGGTTGTTCTCCGCCGCAACCCCCATTACTGGAAACGCGGGCCGCAGGGAGAGCAACTTCCCTATCTGGACGGTATCGTTTTCGAGATCGTACCGGACGCGAACGCTCTGATGCTACGCTTCCGGGCCGGCGAGCTAGACCTGTTGAGTTCCCTCTCACCCGAGGACTTCGTCAGTCTCAGGGAGAGCGACCGCCCCGATCTCAGCCTCCATGACCTGGGACCGGGCACCGCGCCGGAGCGGATGTGGTTCAATCTCAATCCGGAGAGCCCGGTTGCCCACGAGAAAGTAGAGTGGTTCAGCGACTCGCGTTTCCGGCGGGCTATCTCCCTTGCATTGGACCGGGCGTCGATAAGGGAGGCGGTCTATGCGGGTCTTGCTTCTCCGGCAGCCGGCCCCGTCTCACCGGCCAACCGGGCATGGTGGAACGAAACCATCGAGCCATCTCCTTACGATCCCCAGCTCGCCAGAGACCTCCTGCTGCAGGCTGGCTTCCGGTCCGATTCGGGCTCCACCCTCCAGGGTCCGGAGGGCCAGCCGGTGCGATTCACTCTGGTCACCAACGCCGACAACCCTTACCGGGTCAAAACCGCGACGCTCATCCAGGAGGACCTGGCTCGAATCGGAGTCGAGATGAGTCTCCTCCCGCTCGATTTTTCCAGTCTCATTGGCCGGATTACGCGAAGCTTCGACTACGAGGCGTGTCTTCTGAACATGAGGTTCACCGATCCCGACCCCTCGGCCGAGCTACCCCTGTGGCTCAGTCGCTCGCCCCATCACATTTGGCATCCCTCGCAAACAGAGCCCGCGACCTCTTGGGAAGCCAGGATCGATGCCTTGATGAACGGCCAAATGCTGGAGATAGACCCACGGATCCGAAAGAAGCTCTTCGATGAAGTGCAGTCGGTGGCGGTGGAGCAGCTGCCGCTCATCGATCTTGTCGTGCCTCACGCTTTGGTCGGGGCGCGGCGCAGCGTCGGAAATCTGAAGCCGACGCCGTTTTGGCACCCGACCCTCTGGAACAGTGACGAGCTCTTCTTGAGCCACTAAGCCAATCGGGGGGAAAAACCTATATTTTCCCCTTGGTGATCTCCATCACTGACCCGTCCCAGCCAAGGAACTACTGTGCAGGCGTAACGTCGAAGTCTCTGAAGGGTGTTTGGGAATCGCAAGGTCGTTGTTTCTGGTCAAAGGAGGTGGGGCGGGAGAGTTAAGACGTGTGGGTGATTTCGGTGGGGGCCTAGGGGCCCGAACGGGGTTTCTCGAGCTAGTCATTCCGAGACCTTCATTTGAATTTATGCTCGTTCCAACGGGTCCTCGTTCTCAGGCTCGCCAACCCAACTCCCCTTAACGACTCGGCTTAACAACTCGACTTCTCAGTTCCTGTAGGGCTGCCCGCCGTGGCGGCTTGTGGCGCCGTGAGTGCGCCCTTGGCCCGGCCGGGTATTCAAATGGAGGTAACCATGGGTAGAGGTATTCTGTGGGTTTAGCTTTCAAATCAAGAATTTTTCTGTTTTCGATTTATTAACGACAACTCATTACAAAGAAAGGAAATAACAATGGAAACTCGAAACGACAACGTCGAAATCGTGGAACTGACCGTAGAAGAGCTCGAAGAGCGCACCGCTGCCGGAATTCTATACGGTGGTTAATTACAACCCATGAAGCGCCGACTAATGGAAGAAGGAGAATCGTCATGAAGAGCGGAATCATCTGGATCTAGACCACGATTTCTGCCAGTTGTTCCTGAATGCCTTGTCATTGCGAGGGGAGGCCCCGAGCGGCCTCCCGCTTGGTTTCTGCCCTACAACCTTGACGGCACAGAGCCCCTGTGCTACTATCCCGTCTCTCCATTCTCGTTCGCTGCTCTAATTCGTTTCGTAGAAACCCGGTAGAGGGTCAAAGAAAGTAAGTCGTTTCGGCCGGACTCTTAAGGAAGAAGTCTCTTTAGTAGGTAGACTTTTCTTTGTGCTAACCGGGTTGGTGTGACAATGGACTGGCAAGATCGGCCAGCCAAGGTCCAGCTCTACATCGCGGCGGTCGTCGTCGTTGCCCTCCCGATTTTCGCCTGGACGGTCCGGGAGCTGTTCGCACTCGGACAAGTCTATTCGTGGCGGGAGTGGATAGCTCTAGCCAGCCTCATTGCAGTAGCCTCCCTGAGCTCCAAGTGGGTCGTTCGTATCCCCCGCACCCAAACCTGGATGGCGGTGGCGGACTGCCTGATCCTGTCCGTCACCATGATCTATGGAGTGGCGCCGGGAGTCCTGGCCAATGGACTCTTCCATCTAGTCGGTTACTGGTTCACCACCAAGAAGAAGCGGCTCCAGCACCGCGCCGAGGACTTGCACTGGAACACGAGCCAGGCGACCTTCAACACTGCCTCCGGCGGGGTCTATGCCTTCCTCTATGGCCAGGTTTACTATGCTTTCCTGCCGGGCAGAATCGAGGGGGCCCACCAGATGCTCTTACCCGTCGTCTTGATGGCGGGAACGTATTTCTTGGTGAACTGCGCCTCCATGAACGCCATGATGGCGGTCACCGGGCGTAGTGGTTTTTGGAAGCTGTGGAAAGACAACGTCCCTCTGGTTCCTCTCTATTTCCTCGCATCGGCCTCCGGGGCAGGAGTCATCTTCTTCTTCCACCGAGTTGCCGGCCCGTGGGCTTTTCTTCTGGGACTGCCGATCCTGGTCGTCGTGTACTACGCACATCACTTCTACAATGAGAAGTACGAGGATCTGAACCAGCTCTACTTTCAGACCGCCGAGGCCTTCGCCCTTTCCATTGATGCCCTGGAGCTCCATACCGATTACAAGCACCACACCAGCACGCATGTTCACCGCACCCGCCTTCTGACACTCGCCTTGGCGCGGGCCCTGGGAGTCGACGACAAGACCTACGAGGGGCTCTGGTTCGCTTCCGTCTTGCATGACGTGGGTAAGATATCGATTCCGTCCTACATCCTGCACAAGCCGGCCCGGCTCACCGAGAGGGAGTTTCAGAAAATGAGCACCCATCCGGCGGTGGGGGCCGAGATCCTCTCCACCATCAACTTCCCGGTGCCGGTTATCCCCTTCGTCAAACACCACCACGAGAACTGGGATGGGAGCGGCTATCCGGACGGTCTCACCGGAGAGGAGATCCCCTTGGGGGCTCGGATCATGGCGGTGGCCGATTGCTACGAGGCGCTCACCGCGCGTCGTGTCTACCGGCGGTCGCTGGATCGAGAGACCGCCGTGTCGATCATGAAGCAGGAGGCCCACCGGTTCGATCCACGGGTCTTCAACAAGTTCCTGGAGATCGTGGACGACCTGGACGAGGAGTTGCGAAGAGTAGCGGTTCGGGAGCTCGCCCTTCCCAAGGAGCATCAGGACAAGAGGCGCATGCCGGACATCGTGGGGGTACCACAGGCTCCCGCTTTCAGCGGCTCGATTTCCGAGCCTCAGCGAGAGGTGTTCACTCTTTTCGAGATCCTGCAGACGATCGGCAACTCGCTGTCGCGGCCCGACACGCTGACCATCATCGCCGCCAAGATTGAGAAGATCATCCCATTCACTACCTTGGTCATCTACCTGGTGGACGATACCCGCGAGGCTCTGGCTCCCGCCCATATCGCCGGTCAGAACCAGGATGCCTTCAAGGGGCTTTCCATAGAGTTCGGCACCCGCCTGGCCGGCTGGGTGGCGGCCAACAATCGCATGCTCTACAACGTCCACCCCGGTCCGGACGTGATGCTCCTTCCCGAGCAGTTCCGAAAGGTGTATCACAATTCGATTCTGGCTCCCTTGGTCCATGAAGAACGGCCTCTGGGAACCATCGGCTTGTACTGGTCGGGAAGCGAGCGTTATTCGCACGATCACGTCCGGTTGATGGAGATCGTTGCCAATCGCTCTTCCATCGCCCTGTACAACGCCATTCGATTCGAGGAGACTCAGGAGGACGCTTTCACCGATCGGCTCACCGGCCTTGCCAACTCTCGGTTCTTGTATATCTTCTTCGAACAGACGCTTTCGGAAGCCAAACGCTATAATGAGCCCCTCACCGTCATCGAGATGGACCTCGATGATTTCAAGAGCGTGAACGATCGTTTCGGCCACCACGCGGGAGATCGCTTCCTCAAGGAGGTCGGGCGCATCCTGAAGGCGCAGATGAGAGATAGTGACGTCCTGGTTCGTTATGCCGGGGATGAGTTCATCGCCGTGCTGCCCAAGACCACTATGGAACGAGCCACCCAGTTCTCCCACCGCTTGCAGGAGGTAGTGGAGTCCGCGAGCATCGACGTGGGAATCGGAAAGATGTTGAACGTTGGTATATCGCTGGGCCTCGCCTCCTATCCGACAGACGGTTCCGATCTGGAGTCGCTCCTCATGGCGGCCGATCGGAACATGTACGATCAGAAGAGCCGTCGAAAGATGCGTCGGCGGACGCCGGAAGAAACCGAGCGGTCCTCGCAGCAGCCCAGCCTCTTCGGCGCTGAAGACAAAAGAGGTCGCCGCGCGGTGTGAAATGCGTCGGGCTCCTCAGGCTCTGACTCGGTAGGCCGCTTACTGTCAGACCTAACTCGGGATGTTTCGTTTGGTGTTGGCGAGACTCCTCGCCCTGATTCCTTTGCTCCTGGGAGTGAGCTTCGTCTCCTTCCTCCTCATTCACCTGGCTCCCGGCTCCTTCGTTGATCGGCTGCGTCTCGATCCTGGGATCCCACCGTCGACGATCGAGGCGCTGGTGGTTCGTTTCGGGCTGGATAGGCCCTGGTACGAACAATATCTGTCCTGGCTGACAGGGGCAGTCCATGGCGACCTTGGATGGTCCCTCGCCTTCCGGCGACCGGTCGGTGAGCTGCTGGGAGGGGCGGCCTTCTACACCCTGGCGCTGCTGTTGACCGCGCTAGTGGTTTCCGCCCTCGTTGGTACGGTGCTCGGTCTCTTATCGGTAGTCCGGCCAAGAGGAGCATTGGATCGCGTCTTCTGCGGTTTGGCCCTCGCCACCGTCTCGGTTCCGACACTGGTGCTGGCGCTGGCCGGGCTGGGACTCGCCTCCGCCACGGCGGTTCTTCCCATCGGTGGTGGCTCGGTAACCGCAGCCGTGGACCTGAACTGGACCGCACGGGCGACTGATTTCATGCACCACTTGCTGTTGCCGGCGTTGATCCTGAGCATCGCGACCTGCCCCCTCTTCTTTCTTCAGGCCAGGGGAGGTCTGCTAGATGTTCTCTCCGCGGAGTTCCTGTGGGCCGCTCGTAGCCGCGGGTTGTCAGAGACGCAGATACTTCTACGGCACAGTCTCCGGCCGTCTCTCGTGCCTCTGATTGCCTTCGTGGGAGCTTCTATGACGAGGATGCTCAACAGCGCGCTCCTCATCGAGGTCGTGGTGGGATGGCCGGGGATGGGGAGGCTCGCTCTCCAAGGATTGCTCGCCCGAGATTCCTTCTTGATCCTCGGGGTGCTGGTCTTGGGCTCCATCCTTGTCGTCTTGGGAAATCTGGTGACCGACCTGTTGCTGCCGGTGGCCGATCCCCGCATTCGTCTGGAAGAGGCATGAGGGAGTGGTGAGGATGCAGCTGCCGAGCTGGTGGCGCGACAGGGGGGCCAGGATGGGCGTCGCCGGGCTGGTTTTGCTGGCCACCGTCGGCGTCGGTGCCCCTTTTCTTGCGCCCTACAGCCCTCGAGCTCAGGACCGCACGGGTTTCCACCGCCCTCCTTCACTGCCCGGTGAGGGCTGCTCCACGCGCTGGCTTGCTCGAGACGAGAGGGGGGACACTCACTTGTTCGGATTCGAAGGCTGTCGCGTCTATGTCTTGGGAACCGACGCGCTGGGAAGGGACGTGCTCTCGCGAGTTCTCTACGGCGCGCGCGTCAGTGTCACCGCTGCTGTTCTGGGCGTCGTCTTCACGGTCTCCTTCGGCGCCTTGGTGGGTGCGGCGGCCGCGCTCGGCGGAGGGGTCTGGGACCGGGTCTTGATGCGTGGCACCGAGCTGGTCATGGCCTTGCCGGCACTCTATCTGGTACTGGCTTTCAGAAACGTGTTCCCCGACGAGATCACCCCGGGGTGGTCTTCTTTGATTCTGGTAGGCTCGCTGGCCGTGGTCGGGTGGTGCGGCGTTTCGAGGATGGTGCGAGGTCAGGTGCTCTCGCTGAGGGAGCGCGATTTCGTAGCATCCGCCGTCGCGGCGGGCGCCGGACCAGCCCGTGTTTTTTTTCGTCACATCCTTCCCAACACATTACCTTTTCTGTGGTTGCAGGCTGGGCTCACCCTTCCTTATTTCCTGCTGGGTGAGGCGACTCTCTCTTTTCTTGGACTGGGAGTCCAGGAGCCCCACGCGAGCTGGGGGAACATGCTCGCTTCCGCTGCACAGAGCTACACGTCGATGATGCAACATTGGTGGACGCTGGCCGTGCCCGGAGGGGCGTTATCGTTGGCTGTGCTAGGGGCCAACCTCTGGATCGAGGGGTTGCGCATGGCTCAAGGGTCAAGGTGGGGGGCGTTATCGGCGCTAGGACCACCGCGATCCCCGGGAATCCTCGCGTTCAAGGATAGGACTTGAACCGAAGGATATGATGAGTAATATAGGAACCCTAGGAGGACGGGAATCTATGCGAAGCATCCTTTCATTTGCCTTGTTGGCGGTCCTGACGCTGTCCCTTTCGGCAGTCGCCCAGGAACAGGTGGAAGCTCCGGATATCATTGCTCCGGTGATGGATGGCGACTTGCGAGCCGTCCGTGCGGCGATCCAGGGAGGCGCCGATCCCAACGCTACCGATGACCTCTTGCCAGTGTTGGTTTATGCCGCTCTCCAGGGTCAAACGGAGATCGTCAGCGCGCTCATCGAGGCAGGAGCGGACGTCAACGCGACCGGGCCGACCAATGCGACCGCTCTGATGTACGCGGCCGCCGGTGGCCACAATGAAATCTTGCAGGCTCTCATCGAGGCGGGTGCCGACGTCAACGCCACCGACACCTCTGGCTGGACGGCGTTGATGCGTGCCGCTTTTCCGGGGCACGCCGAGGCGGTGAAGATTCTCGTCGAGGCGGGTGCCAACGTGAATGCGGTGGATGCGATTGGGGGGACGGCGCTCTGGACGGCACGGATAAACGGCCGCGATGAGGTTGTCGCTGTTCTGCAACAAGCCGGCGCGAACTAGAGCTGGGTATTCTCCGAAGAGAAGGCCAGCCTTCCGGAAGGAAGGCTGGCCTTGTTCTTCTCGGCGGCCTAACTACGTCGTACCGGTTCCGTCCGCCGGCTCGATGCCAACGATGATCCAGCGCGACGGGGGTGTGTTCGAGCCGGCGCTCAGATCGTATTTTGCCAGGGTGAACTTGTAAAGTTTCGGGCCTTGTTCCTGGATCGTGCAATTGACTGTCACGACCTTGGTAGCCACCTGACCGGAGAAACCCTTGAGATTGGTGCTGGCCATCAGCGACATGGACGCCTGGGTCCGCTCCTTATCCACCGCAGCCTGGGCATCGCGGAGCATGCCTTCGTGCTCGCTGCGCTCCTCGCGCCACTTGTCCCACTCGGCTTGCAGCTCGCCACGCCTTCCCGAAAAACGGTACGCACCATCCTGTTCGACTCGCTGCCGAATGACTTCCAGCTCATCAAAATTCTCGTCCTGGAATACGCCGAACTCCTCCCAATGTTCGTCACGTACCTTCTTGGCATCCTCGGCCGCTTTCTCGAGCTCGGCCAGACGGAAGGGCAGCGCCGCCTCCTCGCTCACCTCGACGATCTCCCAGGCCTCCACCGTTTCATCGAAACCTACCGCCGACATGGCGGCAACGGTCGTATTGTCTTTCGTTTGGACGGCCGCGAAGAACGTACGGAGAAGAGTCCGCTCCGGACCACCTCCGCAAGCGAAGAGCTGAAGTGTGAGTGGAGTTAAGAAAAATATCAGTGCCTTGAATCTAAGCATGACTTCCTCCTTCAAATAGCCGTCCATGCCGATACGTCACTCTTTGCTGCGTACTTCCCCACCTGGCCAACCTTCCTGCAACCCATGGGTCGACCGGATGCACCAGCGGCCCAAGGGGAGCCGGGTTGAGTCGGGCTAAGGGTATCAGAACTCGACGAAGCGGGGCAAGATGGCTTCTGGATCTCTTCCGCCCTCGATGGCGGGCGCGAAGGGGGATGCAACGAAACTTCGGAGAGGCGGTCCACCAGAGGCTGGCACGGTGCAACTGGTTGTCTTTAGAGGCCTTGTCATGAAGCGGGACCTTGACGGCGGTACCCCGGGCCAGCCGACACCCCCTCTGGGTGTCTCGCCGCATCTTCATTCGTTTGCAGTTTGACTTCGGGATTGTCGACAATGTAAGGTGACCGGTCGCGGACTGCTTCATCGGCGGGAGTTGCCACTCCCGCCGGAAGAGCGCACCGGGCTGGAAAGGGGGAGGTATGGACAAGAGAGTCCTCTCGGTCTTGCTTCTAGCTGTCGTCATCGGCCTATTTGCCAGTATCGTCGCCGCACAGGATTATCCCAAGATCTCGTACAGGGACGCGGCGGATCATCTCGGCGAGATCCGCTGGGTGGAGGGGATGGTTCTCAACACGGAAACCACGGACCAGGGAGTCTTTCTGGTGTTCAGCAACCAGAAGAAATACCTTCGCGTGGTCGTCCCCACGGAATTTCTCGGGAACTTCAAGGGGGGGCCTAAGTACCTGTACGGGGGAAAGAAGATACAGGCGGTGGGAACCATCGTCCAGCGGGACGATCAATTGTTGCTGGGTGTGGATGACCCCAGCCGGATCAAGGTCGTCTCGGAATAATCCAGGGACCCGGGAGCGCCACCGCCCCCCATCCCGGCTGGGAAGCGCGCTGACTCCAACCCTTGGCAGAGAGGTTCGCCAACCTGTAACTCGCCTGCGCATACGGGGCCGGCGGTTGCGCCCGAGATCAGTCGTCGGGAGGGGGCCCGGGCTCGAAGCAGCGTCGGCAACGCGCCTCGTAGGCTTCCGAGCCTCCCACCACGACCCTTTCCTTTGAAGGTACCAATCGCTGCGTGTGATTGGCGGGGTTGCCGCAGCGTACGCAGATCGCCAGCGTCTTGGTGATGTACTCGGCTATTGCCAGAAGTTGCGGCATCGGCTCAAAAGGCCTGCCCAAGTAGTCTTGGTCGAGCCCGGCAACGATGACGCGCTTGCCCAGGTTGGCCAGCTGGTTACAGACCTGCACCAGTTGGGGGTCAAAGAATTGAGCCTCGTCGATTCCCACCACCTCGGTGCGATGCGTCAGGCGTTTCTGAATTTCGCCGGGCGTGGGTACTAGCTCCGCTTCCATGCGCATGTCGCTATGGGAAACGATATGCTCCAGACTGTAGCGGCCGTCGATGCTTGGTTTGAATACCTGCACTCGTTGCCGGGCGATTTGGGCGCGGCGTATGCGGCGAATCAACTCCTCGCTCTTGCCGCTAAACATGCTCCCGGTGATGACCTCGATCCAACCCGGGTGGGAGCGAAAGACTTCCATGTCGAAACGGCCCTAGGCCTCCGGAGGCGCTGGGCCTGATGGTGGCAGGCGCTTTCCCGCCCGCGCCTCGTTCCTATCTCGCCGCGCATAGGCGGAGGCGTTGTAGAAAGGTGCCAAGGCGTGCAGAAGGGCGCGGACGAAAGCCTCCTCACGCGTAACGAGCTCTGCCGTCAAGACCCCAAACGTTCCCTGTCGTCCTGCCACGTCTTGTTGGCCGTATAACTCGTCCGCAGCGGACCCCAGATCCTCGCCGCGATCGAGCACCGCTCGAACGAGCTCCTCAGGAAGCGGCAGACATCCGCTACTTCCGAAGAAACCGTTCACCCCATCGGTCACGTAGGCCCACGCCTCGAGGGAGACGACCGGTTCATCGCGTCCCGCAGCGGTCTCGCTGCGGAGCCCTCCTTCCAGCCCAATCGCGAGCGCGGGCACGGTTCCCTCTTCGGATAGGGTTTCGAACAAGGCTTGCCCACGTGTTCGTGCGCCTTCCATGAGCTCGGCGGTCGACAGGGGAGTGGACGCCGTTCCCGAGGACACCGTCCTGGCGATCAGCCGGAGGTCATCACGCAGAAAGCCGGGAAAGCGCTCCTTGAGTATGGATAGGGCGCGGCGCACCGCCTCGACCTTCGGTCCGCGAGTGGAGCCGATAGCGACGATCAATAGATTACCTCACGATTTGACCCGTTCGACGTACTTGCCCTCGAACGTGTCGATTCGAATCACTTCGCCTTTGTTGATGAAGTACGGCACCTGCACCACCAGTCCGGTCTCGAGAGTTGCCGGCTTGGATTGCGCCTGGGCAGAAGCGCCCTTGATTCCCGGCTCGGTGTCCACGATTCTGAGCTCGACCGATCCCGGGAGCTCTACACCCACCGCCGTCCCTTCATGCATTTGTACCTTGATAGTCGTGTTCGGGACAAGGTAGTTGAGCGCATCGCCGAGTGGTTCTTGGGTCAGCGTGATTTGTTCATAGGTTTCATTGTTCATGAAGTGGTGCTCGTTACCGGACCCGTAGAGATAGTTCATCTCAACGATGGTGAGAACAGCTTTGTCCACACTGTCGGCAGAGCGGAAGCGATGGTCCAAGAGTCGACCATTCTTCAGACTTCGTAACTTGGTCTGAACGAAGGCCTTGCCCTTGCCTGGTGTAACGTGATCCATGGCGAGCACCGAGAAAAGCTCGTCGTTCATTTTGATTACCCATCCCTTGCGGATTTGTGTTGCGGTGGCCAAGTCATCCTCCTGCTGAATCCACCTGTAGACCTTGAGTCTCGACGTGAAAGGCTACCAGGGAACCCCCGGCGGCGCGAATCGCCATCTCCACCTGCGGGCGTCTTGCGGGCTGCGTCGCGAGGAGCAGACATCCTCCGCCTCCCGCCCCACACGCCTTGCCGGAGTCCGCCCCGGCTTGGATCGCCGCGGTCAGAATCCGCTCTAGCTCCGGGCTGGAGACGGCGGGAGCTAGTCGTCGCCGCGCCTCCCATTCTTCGCCAATCAACTCCGCGATTCGATCTAGATCCTGATGGACGAGCGCTTCTCGCATGCGAACCGCGATGTCAGCGATGAGCTCCAACGCCCGTTGGGTGGTCGGGTCACCGTCCAGGAAGCGTTTCATGACCTCCCAGTTGTTGGCTCCGGACCGGTGCGGTTGGTGCGTGTAGGCTAGCAAGAAACGTTGCTCGAAACTCGGCGCGTCGATGGAAAGAGCCTCGCGCCGTTCCCTTCCCACGCCCCACCACAGGCAGCAAGCACCACCGTATACGGGCGGATAGTGATCTTGCGCTCCGGTCATCGTTCGCAGAATCCGCGCCTCGGTGTTCTTCACGATCTCGATCAAGTCCGAAGGTTGATAGCGAGAACCGGTCAGCGCATTCAGACCACCGGCGATCGCGATCCCCAGCGCCGAGGAAGCACCCAGTCCCGATTGCCGGGGGGCGTTGCTACGTGTCGTGATGGAGAGCGGCTGGTCGGGCGCAAAAAATTCGAGCAGTGTACCGGCGATCTCCGCGCCGGGATGCCTAGCGAGCTCCGCCGGTGAGGAGGATTCTACCTCCTGTCCGCTATCCTCGACCTTCACCCGCCAGCGGGTCCCCGCCGGCTCGATACGCGCCTCGGCGTAGAGATCGATCGCCACGTTCACAGTGGCGGCCCGCTCGAGCAGGAGATAAATGGGCCAGATGTCGAGCGTACCCCCGGCCAAATCGATACGCGTGGGAGCCCGGGAGCGGCATCTGGCCAAGCTACTTAGCAGCACCTTAGCCACATTGATGCCCGCATCGGCATCTGACTAAAAGGAGCCACATTATAGACAACCGGACAGAGTTCCCGCAATCGCCCGGGCGTGCGAGGGAGCATAATGAGCTCGTCATGGCGCGACTCGAGGAAGTGGTCCGCCGCCGCCTGGCCGCCCGCCCACCGCGGCTCGCGTCCACGAAGGATCTGCGACCGGCAGCCGTGCTGGTGCCACTGGTCTCGGAAGCCGGCGAATATAGACTCCTTCTCACCGTGCGGGCGTCGTCCTTACGCCGGCAGCCCGGTGAAGTCTCCTTTCCGGGCGGTGCCATCGACCGCGACGACGCCTCTCCGTTAACTGCCGCCTTGCGGGAGAGCGAGGAAGAGGTGGGGCTCAAAGCATCCGACGTAGACGTCCTTGGACAAATGGACGAGTTTCCAACCATTACCGGCTTTCGGATCACTCCCTTCGTGGGACTGGTGCGCGGTCCCTATGCCTTCCGGGTGAATCGCGAGGTGGAAGAGCTCCTGCTGGTGCCCCTTTCTACTTTGCGAGAGCCAGGCGTCGTTTCTGTCGAGCAACGGGAGATCCGGGCGGGCCATCGGATTCCGGTTTACCACTATCGCTACCGGGAGCACGATATCTGGGGCATCACCGGGCTCCTGGTGAAGGAGCTCCTCGACCTCGTTCGTGGCTGACAGTTCCGGCGGTTTCCGTGCCCTCCCTACGGGACGCGACACCCCTCGGGCGGTGAGTCGACGAACCCCATGAAGACGGGGGCCCTCAACCTCCCCTCTCGGGTGGTCTCGGCATACTCGACCCGAGCCACCAGGGCGGGCTTCAACCAGCGCACCTCGCCCGGGGCAACGACCTGGAGCCCCTTGGGCGGCTCGCTCTCCAAAGGATCGAGCTCCTGTTGAAGGGCGTTGAGCGTCTTTCCATCCAAACCGCTTCCCACGTTGCCCATCCAGATCAGCTCGTCGTCCCGATAGGCACCGAGTACCAAGGATTTCACGCGGCCCTTGCCTCGCTCTAGGACGGTTCCCAACACGACGCAGTCGAGAGTTCGCCGCGCCTTGATCTTGACCCAATGACGGGTTCGTTTGCCGGGGAGGTAGTGGCCATCGAGCGTCTTGGCCACGATTCCTTCCAGCCCTCTCTCGACTGCTTCTTGGTAATAGGCGATT
>Ga0209321_10000465_pt1 | contig 26225 bp, 25 predicted proteins | sample Rifsed16ft4_FD_184012 | JGI IMG/M metagenome (GOLD analysis project Ga0209321, IMG submission 184012) | Soil microbial communities from Rifle, Colorado, USA - sediment 16ft 4 - CSP-I_5_4 (version 2) | ecosystem: Environmental > Terrestrial > Deep subsurface > Rock core/Sediment | place: Rifle...
GCGTTGATTCCGACAACTCTGCCCTTAGCGTCTACTAGGGGTCCGCCGGAGTAGCCCGGGTTGAGCCGTGCGTCTGTGACAACTACCTTGTCGAGGCCGCCTCCCCACCACTGACCAACTTTGTAGGCCGGGTTCGTTATTATTCCGGAGGTGGCGCTTGGCTGGCGTCCGAAAGGATTGGCGAGGGCTAGAACGAACTGTCCTACTTTGAGGTTTTCAGAGTCTCCAGTTTCTACCGGTGTCAGGTTGTCCGTGTCAACTTTCAGGAGCGCGATGTCTGAATATGGGTCTCTGCCTACTACTTTGGCTGTGCGGTTTGTCCCGTCGCTGAAGCCCACTTCGGCCTCGTGCATTCCGCCGATTACGTGGTTGCTTGTTACGATGTGCCCGTCTTTGCTCCAGACGGTGCCTGTTCCGCCCCTCCATCTGCCGGTTCCGATCCGGACGACGGACGGAGATATCTTGTCTGTAACGTCTACTATGGCGTTGGAGATGGATTCAAGGATCTCTGACGAATTGTATGTCTTACTCATTTTTTACCTGTGATAATAGAGTACTGGGGTCCTACTTGTTGACGAGGGGAGCTAAGACATGGTCACAGGCCAGACAAACTCCAGCCCCGGGTAGTACGCAACCGGGGTCGCGAACTTCCCAGCGCGCCGGGGCCCACTGTAGAGCCTCGAAATGTACCCCATCAACTGGTGTGAGGACCTGACTGCACTGCTAACCTCTCTTCCTTCCCCAACTCTAGCCTCGATGATGAGTAGGTTGTCGGTGAATTTCGCGTCCACTTGGATGCCGTCGTCCTCGGCAATCCATCTCAGAACCGTTCCGTCTTCGTTGTGCGAGTATCCGACCCAGTGGAGCTTTCCGAACCACCGGCCCTTGAGCCCGGCAACAATGCTGCCCACGTCGACGTCTTCCGGTAGCAGAGCTTGGATGATAGGGACATGGGTGAGCCCTGAGCTGAGACGGCGCGGGACCAGCTCCCCAGCCTCCGGCGTGAGCCTGTAACCATCCGCCACCTTCTCCACGAAGCCGTCTTCTTGTAGGCGGTCGAGGACGCGGGACAATGTCTCCTGGTGGAGACCCAGTAGTCTTCTCAGGCCGTCGAAGGCAAAGACCGTCAAGCCCTCCTCCTGTATCGAGCGAAGAATGCTGCTGTCCCTTGGCGTAATACTGGGTTCCTCGATTCCCCCAAAGTTCGGCCTCGGTGAAGGGGTCCCGTTCTTTTCCGTGTCTACCATCTACAACCCGTGCCTTCTATGAGCTGCTCTGACGCAATCGTTCATCACGTATGGTATTCCGTTTTCTGACAGCAGCCGTTTCGCCTCGTCGTTCTCGAGCCCAAGCTGTGCCCAGAACACGAACGGTCTACCGTACCGGTTCTTCATGTCTATCGTCTGCTGCGCCACCTTCGGAAGTTCTTCGCTAGGGCGAAAGACATCGACTATCTCAACCTGCTCACCTAGCTCCAGTGGCAGGTCCGAGAGGCTCGGGTAGGCCTTTTCGTCGACTATCTGGTCAGCCGTTGGATTGATCGGGATGACTTTGTAGCCGTGTTCTTTCATGTACTGCGGTACGGTGAAAGCATCCTTCTCCGGATTCTTGGAGGCACCAACTACCGCTATTACTTTGTACTTTCTCAGGACTTCGCTAGGCGAGACGGTTGTGCTGGGGATCATTGTCCTTAACGTAGGTGCACTTCCTTTCTCGCTTTTGCCATCGTATTCACGATTTCGGCTACGTTTTCCCTAAAGCAGGTCCTGCATATATAGTTAGTAGTTCAATGCTACCAAGTACGTAGCGTGAAGTTAACCTACTAAACACCCACACCGCACCGCTGAAACCACACACGCACTGGATTTGAGGTCAAACCTTCTTCTTCTCGGAAGGTAGTTTTTCGTTAAGCCTCGCTTCATGGTAGCCCTGGGGCCATTCCAAGTGGGCTTGATGACGGTGAAATATCGCCCCGCAAGGTAACATAACGAAACGGACGAAGACTTTCTCACAACCGGCGAGGCGGGGCATAAACTTGCGAAATCCTACGCACAGCATGATTGTGGAAGGGTACTATATCCAGCGGGTCTTGACCTCACGGATGATCGAGATGTGAGGGTCGTCGGTGACGCAGACCGCCTTCAGGGAGATGGCTGTTGCCGCAATGATGCTGTCTGCCATTGGTATTCGGTGCTCTTGTCTCAGTTCGGCGGAGACGACTGCTAGTTCTTTGTCGACCGCTATGACGTTGAAGTCTTTGCTCATGAGCTCTGCCCGAAGACTGGCGGCCTGTCTGCCTTCTTTCTGAAGAGTAAGCCTGTAAACCTCATGGATGACTATAGAAGAGATGGACTTGTCTTTCTCCTGGCGGATCTCTCTTGTCGTCGAACCTATGACTTTAGGATCTTTGGAGTAGTAGTGCTCCATGAAAAACCGAGTGTCGTAGGACGTCCTAGACATCTTCAGCTCGCAGACGGTCTAAGAGACGCTTCATATTCGAGACAGAGGCGTGTTTCGCGCCTGAACCTGCCAGGTCGACAGTCGACAATTTCGGCTTCAATAGGATACCGCTGCCCGTATCAACAGCCTCGAGTCGCGACCCTTCTTCAATCCCATACTTCCGCCTCAAGGCGATTGGTATGGTAGTTTGCCCCTTCCTAGTCACAGCAACCTCCGTCAAACCGGATGTCTCGGTACTACCTTCCCAGAGTACTACTTAGCCGTTTCCTTACCTATATTCGATGCGCATATCAAACGGCGGCGCTCGCGAGAGGTCATCGATTGAAACCAAATAGCGCATCGACTGGTCTGGCAGATGGGATTCGGACACGATGGCCTATACTACGTGGCATCCAAAGACCCCAACGCCTGAGCGGCATATGCTAGAGAGTTGCGCCTTCAGTCATAGATTGCAAGGAGAGCGTCGCGTTGCCGAAAGAGTGGGACCTCGTCCTCGCAGAGCTGGTCCGAGCGTCCAAACGAAATATATGCGGGGGATAAGCCGGGTCGGGATTCAAGGTCTGGAGGTCTGGTGGGTGGTGGGGTTGCGGGAGAGCGAAGCCCTAGTTCTCAGGACGCTCCACGATTTAGGGGGAAAGGCCACGCCTCAGGAACTAGTGGCCAAGTCGGGCTTGGCTGACGCGGCCGTTGCCCGTGCAGTTTTGACACTGGCGTCTCAGAAGCTCTCGACCGAGCGGGTCGCCAGACGAACGGAGCTGCAGCCTACGGAGGAGGGACGGACCTGTGTGGAGAGGGGTCTGCCGGAGCGGATTGTTGTGGGGGTCTTTCCCGAGAATGGGGGCCAGTTGCCTCTGGCTGAGGCGGTGGAACGTGCTGGCCTCGGGCCGGAGTATGTTCCCATTGTTGCCGGCTGGCTAGCCCGGAAGGGTTGGGGCAAGGTCGAGAAACGAGGTCCTGGGACATTCGTATCGGTGGCAAGGAAGCCGGCCCGAGACGATGACGAGCTGTTGCTGGAGAAGATTGGCGGCAAGACCCTTGTCTTGGAGGAGCTGTCTCCTGAGCTGCAGAAAGCAGCAGAGCGATTGCTGAAACGTAACCTTCTGGAGTCTCGGGTCCGGAACCAGAGAGTCGTCCAGATAACAGAGGCGGGGACCCAGGCGGTTCCAACTGAGATTGTGGAAGAAGTCAGCAATCTTACTGGTGAGATGATTGTTTCTGGTGAGTGGGAGAGGGTCAAGCTTCGAAGTTACAATGTGTCGAGCCCGGTCCCGCCAGTACAGCCGGGCAAGTACCATCCTTACCTTCGGTTTCTTCGTATGGTCAAGAGGAAACTGGTGGCTCTCGGTTTCAAGGAAGTTATCGGGCCGCTCGTGGAGCCCGCATTCATCAACTGCGACTGCCTATTCATGCCCCAAGACCATCCTGCCAGAGAGATTCACGACCTCTACTACCTCAAGGAGCCCGCAAGGACAAGCCTGGCGGAGTGGGGCGAGACAGTTGACCGGGTGGCCAAGACCCATGAGAACGGCTGGAAGACCGGGTCCACGGGCTGGGGCTACAAGTACTCCAAGGAAGAAGCAGCACGACTGATACTACGCAGCCACGGAACTGCGCTTAGCGTTCGAGCGATGCTCTCGAAGGATTTACAGATACCTGGCAAGTATTTTGCGATTGCTCGTTGTTTTCGGCCGGACCCTCTTGACAGGACCCATCTGACAGAGTTCAACCAGGTTGAGGGAATTGTTCTGGACCCTGCCTTGAACTTGCGCAATTTGCTAGGGGTCTTGGACATGTTTGCCCGGGAGGTTGCGGGAGCCGACAGGGTGCGATTCAAGCCTGACTATTTCCCGTTCACGGAGCCGAGTGTAGAGCTGCAGGCGTACAAGGAGGGCTATGGCTGGCTGGAGTTTGGGGGGAGCGGTATTTTCCGGCCCGAGGTGACTGAGCCGTTGGGTGTGAAGGTTCCGGTTATTGCGTGGGGGCTTGGTATTGACCGGCTTTACATGATGAGTCGTGGTATCGAGGATATTCGCCAGATCTTCACCAGCGACCTGGAATGGATTAGGAACCAGAAGGTAGGATAGACCACGCCAACGGTACAATTCACGCTTCAGGACCTGGAAGGGCTTCTGGGAAAGAAGGTTCCAAGGGACAAGGATGGGCTGAACAGGCTCCTCGCTTATGTGAAGGGAGACGTTGAGTCGATTGACGAGCAGACGGGGGCGGTCAATATCGAGGTCAAAGATAGCAACCATCCTGCCATCTGGTCCGTGGAGGGCGTCGCCAGAGCCCTACGTGGATTCCTCGGAATATCGCCGCCACGACCGCTGAGAGTTTCAGGAAAGTCCCTGTTGAGAGTCATCGTGGACAAGAGACTTCTGCCGATCAGACCATTCATCGCGTGCGCTGTTGTGCGGGGGGTTCACCCGAGCGAGGAGGCTCTGAAGAGCTGGATAAACCTCCAGGAGAAGATGGACCAGACTTACGGCAGGAAGAGGAGGAAAGCCTCCATTGGCCTCTACCAGGCTGACTTGATACGGTCGCCTCTCCATTACACTGTCAAGGACCCAGAAGCAACTTCCTTTGTCCCTCTGGGGTCATCAGAGGGGATGAGCCTCCGAAGAATTCTAGAGGAGCACCCGAAGGGTCAGGAGTATGGCTCCCTAATCTCCTCGTCCGACAATTGGCCTCTACTGGTTGACGGTAAGGGCCAGATTCTTTCTCTCCCTCCAATCATCAACTCTAACGACCTTGGACGGATAACCACCTCCACCCGGAACATTCTGGTTGAAGTGACGGGAACCAGCCTTGAGACGGTTCACAACACATTGAAGATTATTGTCTTGGCTCTATCGGAGCGAGGAGGACGAGTATTTTCGTGCATGCAAAACTATGGTTACAAGCCGACACGCACCATTACGCCTGACCTGGATGGGAGACCTGCAAAGGTATCGCTGAACTACATGAACAGGGTCCTAGGAACCTCACTCGCTCCATCTGATGCTGTAAAGAATCTGAAGAGAGCAGGATACGACGCCAGACCCGGCAAGCGAGGGGAAATTACTGTCCAGGTTCCTCCCTATCGTCTGGACATCATGCATCCTGTTGACTTGATTGAGGATGTCGCAATTGCCATGGACCTCAACAACCTCAAGCCCGAATGGCCAAAAGTCTGGACTCCCGGCGGAGTTTCAGCTGAGACGGAGGCGGAGGACACTGTGGCGGAGGTGATGTTGGGCCTGGGGTACCAGGAAGTCTTGACGTACACGCTGACCTCTTCAGAGATCGCCTCGAGAAAGATGAACACGGAACCTGGAATGAGAGCTGAACTGGCCAACCCCAGGATGACGACTCATACAGTGCTGAGGGACTGGTTACTTCCCAGCTTACTCGAGTTTCTGAGTGCCAACACGCATGTAGACTATCCCCAGAGGATTTTCGAAGTGGGCCCCTGCGAAAGGCTGGACGGAGGGAACGGAGGCAAGATTGAGACCGTTTCCAAATTGGCAGCGGCCACAGTACACGCCAGCGCGGGATTCACGGAGATTCGTGCATGTTTGGACGCTCTCCTCAAGAGCCTCGGACTGGAGTCTACGGTGCAGCCCGGAACGCATCCGAGTTTCCTCGAAGGGAGATGCGGATCGGTCATGATCAATGGGCGGCGCATCGGCCTTCTAGGAGAACTTAACCCTCGTGTTGTCGCAGCTTGGGGTCTGAGCCTGCCTGCGGCGGCCTTTGAGTTGGAGATGGGTGGGTTGAACGCATGAGTGTCATCATCTTGCTCGGGAGGGCCATACTGCTAGGGAATGCCCAGCCTTAGGCGCCTGCTGACACGAGGTTGAATCTCCCCTGGGCTACCCGCTCAGGCATTGGACGTACCGAGGGTTCAAGTCAGGCGATTTGCACCATGTCAGCTATCTTATAGGTCCGGACCGTTACTTCAGGAACCGGCTATGACCCGTAAGGAGTGGCAGAAGAAAAAGAAGAAGATGGCCGGCAGAGAAGGCCCGAGGAAGGGCAAGGTTCGCTAAAAGCCCAAGGTAGCCCTTGAAGCTAACGTGTTACATCCGAAAGCGTAGCCTCTGTGTGGGCGTTACCTAAGGGTCCCGCTCTTGGGGGCTGTCAGAACGGTCGGGCTAGATTGGTCGGAGCCGATTTCCTTTCGGAGGATATCGTAGGCTAGGGGTCCGTCTCGGTCGTCGACGACCATTATGATATCGCCGTAGCCTAGAAACGCGTCAAGGATGTTAACGCCGTTTCGGTACAATAACTCGGTTATGTAGGATGCGATTCCCGGGGGCATCTCAGCATTAGGGGACAGGCTGAGCGTAAGTTTGGCCACGTTCCCCTGGGTCCGGACTACTTTGAGATGCGCCAACCTCTCCCGAATCACATCGTAGTCCTCCCGCGGTAGAATGACTTTGATCGAATTTGATAGAGGGAAGATGTGAGGGAAGTCCGAGAGTTCCTCCCCGACCTGCGACAATTCCTTGACTACGCTGGGGAACTGGGTCCGGGGTGCCTGTATTGTCAGATCGACTGTGCCGCTTGAAAGAGAGATTCTCGCGTCCTTGAGAACCCCTGAAGGGTCGGGGGTCTTTGTTTTGGCCAGTGTGTCGGAGAACCTTTTGATTGCGACAACTAGCGCGTTTATGCTGGCCTCTTTTCCAGTGAGCTCTTTGACTTTGGCCTGAATGAGTTCCGCGAGAGAGTGGAAGTTCACGATCTTCATCTTCAGGGAGTGGTAGATGGGATAGCTTCGGGTCAGAATCTGTCGTACCGCTTCTGGAACCGTGACCCCGTTTCTAGGCTCTGCCATTGCTATTCGCTCCATTTCTCTGATGTAATAATAGTGGCCTCTCCAATAAAAGCCTTTATATCTAAGTAATGGATGTTACTATGGTGCAATAAATTGCGAGAGGTAAGAAACAAAAATGAACACCAATAATCTCCCGACCTACGTCTTCGCGACCGTTAATCCCGGCCGTGCGACGAAAGTGGTCGAGGAGCTGAAGCGAAATAGCCAGATTGACTTCATCGCACCAGTAACAGGTAGATACGACTTAGTACTACGCCTGAAACCGAACACTCCAGAGCAAGTCTACACTGCAATCCAGCAGATCCGTGCAGTCCACGACATCCGCAGTACCAATACACACACCGCCTTTGAGGGTATCCAGCCGACCAGGAAGCTCGAGAGCCAGATGGCCCTCGGCGTATCCCTATTGAACATCGAGCACCAGCCGTTAGAGAGCACAATCAAAGAACTAAGCAGCATACCCGGACTAGTAGAAGCATTCAGCGTACCCGGACAGTTCGACATAGTTGCACTCTGGCAAGCAAAGACTACGGAAGAGATCATGAAGACCTCCGTCGAGAGACTACCGAATGTCGGCGGACTCTTCAAGAGCGAGACGCTTCTCGCTTATGCACCGTTCTTCCAAGCTTAATCGCTTAATCAGCTCAGCGACCTCCCCCCTTTTTTAGGATCTGAAAACCGCCTTCATACTTGACGCTCGCTCTGAAACCGCCCTCGGGCCGAGCATCAGTTGGGCTCGGGGAGAAGCGTGGTCGCCCAAGGACTTTCTTCGGGATACTTGGGCGCACCCGCCAGGCCAGGTAGAATCAGCCCATGAAAGATTGTCGAAGCCTCCAACTCGAATCTTAGTCTATGTGCTAGAGAGTTATGCCTCGCCCGCCCAACGGAACTTCGAAGATTGGCTCATCGGTGCAGGATTTGGCCTACCGCTGCATACGTTTATCTCAGGAGCCTCCGACCCCTTAGCCATTCGGAATGTGATCTAACACGTCGGAAATACCTATTTTCATTTTGAAAGAGGGCACTTCCCGCTCTAGGGGAAGAGACGCTCAAAGAAGCAACATCATGGCCGCCAAGGTCCTGGCTGAGACCGTTCGCTCAACTATCGGTCCCCGCGGCATGGACAAGATGATGGTAGGAGGCATAGGCGATATCGTCATCACAAATGACGGAGCCACCATCATGAAAGAGATGGATGTGCAGAACCCAGCAGCCAAAATGCTTGTCGAAGTCGCCAAGACCCAGGACAGCGAAGTGGGAGACGGAACAACAACCGCCGTCGTCCTGGCAGGAGAACTACTGGCAGGAGCCGAATCTCTGCTTGACAAAGACGTGCATCCCAACGTCATTATCGACGGATACCGGAAGGCCGCGGAGAAAGCCCAAGAAATCCTAGATAAGATAGCTGTTAACATCAGACCCGACGACCAGAAGCAGCTAGAACAGATCGCGCTCACGTCTCTAAACACGAAGGGTATCTTCGGGTCTCAGGACCATTTCGCAAAGCTGGCCGTCGCCGCAATACAGCAAGTCATGGAGAGGCGTGATGGCAAAGTTACAGCGGACATAGACCTGGTAAAGGTGATGAAGAAGCACGGACGAAGCCTTGACGAGACCGAACTCGTAAATGGAATAGTCATAGACAAGGAGGTCGCGCATTCAGAGATGCCCAAAGAAATTAGGGGCGGCGGAATAGCTCTGCTCAACGCTAAGCTCGAGATAGAGAAGACGGAGACAGACGCTAAGATCAACATCAACAGACCCGAAGAAATGTACCTCTTCATCCAAGAAGAAGAGAATATGCTTAGGAAAATGGCTGAAGAAGTGGCCAAGACTGGCGCTAAAGTCCTGTTCACGGAAAAGAGTGCAGACGACCAAGTTCTTTCGTTTCTCGCAAAAAAGGGAATCCTAGTCGTGAAGAATGTGAGCAGCGGGGACATGGAAAAGCTTGCAAAGGCAACCGGCGGGTCCGTCGTCGGAACCACAAAGGACCTCTCGAAAGAAGCTCTAGGCCAGGCTAAGATAGTTGAGGAGGTCAAGATTGGGGACGACAAGTTGGTCTTTGTTCGCGAGTGCAAGAACCCAAAGGCTGTGACGATAATGATACGGGGCGGTTCAGAACACGTGGTGGACGAGGCGGAGAGGTCTCTCCACGACGCGCTGTGCGTGGTGAGGAATTCGGTCGAGGATGGTAAAGTGGTCGCTGGCGGAGGCGCCCCCGAAGCGGAACTCGCCAAGAGGCTGAAAGACTACGCGGTCAAGGTGGGAGGCAGAGAACAGCTCGCCGTAACAGCCTTCGCCGAGGCCCTGGAAGCCATACCAGTTGCCATAGCCCATAACGCGGGAATAGACCCGATCGACATCATGGTCGAACTGAGAGCGAAACACCAGAGCCCCGCGAACCTATGGTACGGAGTGAATGTTTCGACAGGGAAGGCTTCTGACATGTGGAAGATGAACGTCGTCGAACCTCTCCGAGTGAAGAAACAGGTGATCAATTCAGCAGTGGAAGCAGTAACGATGCTCCTCAGGGTCGATGACGTCATCGCCTCAAAGGGAGGTTCGGAGAAGGGTCCAGGCGGCTCGTCAGGAATGCCCCCCGGTATGCCTCCAGGCATGTCCGGAGGAATGTAGAAAAAGCTCTACCCGAACCAGAAAATCCTATCTTCTGACTCATCAGTCGTTCTTCTTCGCTGTGCGTCGTCTCTCTCTACGCTTGCCTCTGGACTGGCTGTCACGTGTTGGTTGCCGGCGTTTGCTAGTATCTTTCCCCATAACTCTGTTCTCCTAATTTTCTAGGAACAAAGCGGGACATCATAAGTTTTCGCGGCTAACGTCAAGGCTCAATCCAGACCTACAAAGAGGCCATGGTCAAATTTTCGTTTGGCAAGTTTCGCCCTACCGCGGGGCGCGTTAGCAGAGACGGGAAAAGAGCCTGAGGGCGAAGTACACGCTTGGCGTGGATGAGTCGCCTAGAGTTGCGTTCGGTGACGTCTTAAGTCGCGTGAGGACCCGACCCTGATTTCTTTGCTTGTCAAGGCCAACCGAGCATCCAAACATGAGGGCGTAGTTCGGTACACGCTCCAACGCAAAATCCCGAGCCCGACGCGAGCATCGAAGCCTAAAACCACAAGACCCGTTCCAGAAGGGGGCTCCCCGCCAAGAAGCTACGACATGTCTAAGCCTAGTCCCTAGTGCATTACAGCGGCTTCTTCGGGCCTATTGTTCAGACTGTTACTGTTCCGGTTGATACCCATCAAACCTTTGCTCCCCCGATTACTACCCGCATTATTGAGAGGCCTGTTATCCGCCAACTTGTTGAGGGGGCTTTCAAAGATGAACGTCACAGAGTTGGGAGACATTGCCTCGAACTGGACACTCCTTCCCAGAGTGCTCCGCAGTACGGCGGACACGTACGCCTTCATGAAATAGGAAAAGTTCACGTTGACATCGTGCTTGACCGTGAAAAAATCCTTGCCCCCTTCATAGCGATGGTCCCAGGCGTCAAAATGACTCGCCCAAAGGTCCATGAACAATAGGATCGTCCCCGGGGTTATGCGGGAAAAGAGGAACAAGAGTTCCTCATGAGCCGCAGACTCCCCCAACAATCTCCCGACCTTCTCAACCTCCGTCCGCGGCATCGACCCAAACACTAGTCTTAGAAAGTCCTTGCTGACAGGGATGCACTTCAGTTGTCCAACATAGCGTCCCCAGCTTATGTGTCGGTTGAAGATCTGCGAGACCAAGGCGTTGGGGTTAATGCCAAGCCTCCTAGCCTCCTCTTTCAGGGCTGATTTGACGTCAGACGGGATTCTGTATGATACGGTCTCTGTCTTCTTAACGGGGCCCCCAGGGTACAACGCGCACATTGGAAAGCAACACAACTGTTGAAAATGTTTGCTTAAACTTTTCGGTGTATTGCGCGATATGTAAAGCGAGACGGAAACAGACGATGCATGGCGATGTTTTGCAAGCGGTTAAGAGGTCTAACCAGCCACCAGTACTAACGAGTCGTAAAGATAATGGAAAACGGGAGTATGGAAATGAGGAAACCAAGGATAGCAAAGAGGTACCGTTTACCCGTTGTTGCATTACTGATGATATCTACCATAGTAGGCGTGGCAGTCGGAGTTACACTTTTCGCTCAAACCGTCACTTCAGCGGGCCCCTTAGACCTTACAGGAGTCAACAACTTTGCCATTCTTGCTAATACCTACACCAACACAGGCGCAGGAACCGTTCTTAACGGAGACCTTGGATATACTGTACCACCAGCAAATCCTCCAACAGTTAATGGTACAGTCTTCACATCTACTAGTCCTACCTATATTTCAGCAGAAGCAATTCAAGCCAAGCTCATCGCCTCCGCAAACGATCCAACGCAATCTGGAGCCTGTACAACAACCCTTACTGCGGCAACTGTCTTGGACAGTCTTCCCCAACCATTAACACCTGGAGTCTATTGTATTGCAGGCGCTGTTTCTATAAACACGGAAATTACTCTTAGCGGTGATGGAACTTACATCTTCCGAATGGGCGGTGCACTCAATACAGTAGCCGGCTCAATTGTTAAACTAGCTGGAAATGCAAAAGCCGACAATGTATTCTGGGTACCAGTAGGTGCAACAACACTTGGAGCGCACAGTGTTTTTGCAGGAAATGTCCTGAGTAATGCAGCTATTACAGTAGGTACAAGGGTAAGTATGGATGGAAGAATCTTGTCTAATGGAGCAGTTACTACAGGACCGTCTGTTACAATTACAGCTCCAAGAGGTATCACACCACCAGTAGACATCACACAACCTGTAACTACTTTGCTAGGTCCTAATCCTCAATTTATACAAGTCGGAGGCGTCTACATCGAGTTCGGTGCCATTGTAAGTGATCCAGACGATGTCGGATTAGTTGCAATAATAGATTCAAGTGGGGTCAATACAAGTGCAGTAGGTTCATACTTGGTAACCTATAATGCAGTCGACCCTGCCGGAAATCATGCAACTCAAGTAACTAGAATTGTCAACGTAGTTGACATCATACCCCCACCGTCTGGAGGAGTTATTACATTATCTGGTCAAGCATCGTGTCAAACATTAGGCGGAACTTGGACGAGTGCTAGTTCAACATGCACCGTCTCTACTTTGACAATTAACTCTGGCAACATACTAGTTATTGCGTCTAATGTTACTCTAAGCAACACAGGACTTATCACGGTTTTGGGCACTATCACCAACAGCGGACCTGTAGCCAACTCTGGCACCATTACAATTGGGCCGTCTGGCATTCTGACAACAACAAATGCATTTAGCAACACTGGCACGATTACATCATCTGGTACTATAACCAATAACGGCCCGGTAACGAACGACCTCACAGGGACTATTACAAGCAGCGGACTTATCACAAACTCACTTACTGGTACAATAACAAACTTGGGCACCATCACCAACAGCGGACCTGTAACCAACTCTGGCACCATTACGAATAGTGGCACACTCACCAACGGTCCAACAGGCGTCATTACAATCAGCGGCACCATAATCAACAAAAACGCCGGCATAATCACTACCTCTGGCAGCATCACCTTGTCGACCAATGGTAAACTGACCAATGAGCTAGGAGGCACCGTTACCAACAGTCTCAACATCATCAACAGCGGCAACATCGCCAACTCTGGCGTCCTTGTAAGCAGCGGCCCTATTACCAACAGTGCTACAGGTACCATCGTTAACACCGCAAGCGGTGTGATCACCAATTCTGGTATCTTGACCACAGCTGGTACTATTACCAACAGAGGCCCCATTACCAACAGCGGCCCTATTACCAACAGCGGCATCATAACCAACTCTGCCCCAATCATCAACAGCGCCGTGCTCACCAATTCTGGTAGCATCAGCAACTCATGTGGTGGCTCTATTAGCGGCGTGGTTGTAGGTAATCCAATAATAAATGCCTGCCCGCCATGACACTTCACCTCATAAAAAAATCGCGCTGGAAATTAGCAAGCTTGCGCTTCGTCAAACTAGGATACTATACTGGCTCGGCTAGAACGATTCGCTAAAATTATTGGTGGGTTTGTTGTACTCGCGTAGGTTTTGCCTCACCACCACTCCTCAATTCTTGCCCTATCCCCTTGAGAATATCATTGTAAATCTCCATTCTACTACGGCGGACCCAATTTGATACTCCTTGACGGACTTCAACTCTCGTGGTTTACCATGAGAGTATCAGCCGAAGTGAAACCCGGGAGAGGAGGGTGAGCATTTGGAAGAGAAACCAAAATCGAAGTGGAGATTAACACGAACAAGTATATTGGGCATAATCGCCGTTGCCGCAGTCGCGGGCGTCGCGGCTTTCGTAACCTTCACGCAGTACTTCCCATCAGTACCGCCGGGACCAGTAGCGGCAAACTTAGTGGCAAACTGTGGTGTATCAACTACGACAGCGTTGACCGCTACGCCAGCTACAGTAACAGCAGGGTCAGCCTTTGCCATAGTCTACAGTTGTTCATCTGGAACAGCCGCAATATCAGTGACAAACGGTCCTATCACCAAGATTCCAACAGAGGCACCGGCAATCGGTGCAGGCGGTATGCCTGAGACCCTTAGTCTCATTGCCCCTGGTACACCTTGTACAGCTTCAGCAGGAATAGCTCTCGCGCAAAGCACCGCTGTCACCATTCCAACCGGAGACTACAACTATTGCGCAACTGGAACATCAGCTCCGGTAACCGGAGTCGTTAGCTTCACCGTAACATGGGCTTAGACGATGTTCCAAGGCGACTCGAACTCCCCCTTTCTTAGGACGATTATCTATCGCATCCCAATGAGTGACGAAGAAAGATGACAGCGGAAAAACTGCGCTGGGAGGCCTCCGTGAGGATGACAGAGGAGACTCATCCTAACTAGGAGGCCGAGATTAGGCGACAGTTAGACAACTCTGTCGAAACTCTCCACAGAATCGGGATCGACTACAAGGCCGTGGCCCTAGTTGACAGTGTCAAAGAGAATAATTCGGAAAGAACAAAAGGACGCTTGACTTTCCAGTCGACTTCGAAACCCAAAAGTCCCGAAGAGAGTTCAGGGGCGGAATAGACATTGGGCCAAGTTCAAGTTTTCCCTTGGGGACCGTTGCTTCGAAACACTCAAAGCTGAGGCTGAAGCACGGGGCATCAAGGTTCAACAACTTATCAGGGCCATCAGTGCCATCATCATACCAGACTGGATAAGACAGAATCTAGGACAAGGCCTCCCGCCGAGTTCTTCGAGAAGTGGGCGGGAACTCTCCAGTCTCACAATCTCCAGCTGGTAGACTGCCCTCCAATGCCACCAACATGCGGTCCAAGAGGAGTAATGGTGAATCAGTGCCTTTACCAACGATCAAGCGCGCTAAAACATCCCTTCGACCTGTTCAAAGCCGAGACGCGAGCAGAGGATTGTACCGCAACCGAGCGATTGAGAAAGATGCAAGTCGAATCCTTACGAACCTCTCATCGAAGAACTTGAACGGAGAAAAGGCCACGAATAATTCCTGACCTAGAAGGCGTTACTTGTATGCCACACAACTGGTAACGCTTCGGTCAAGAGGATCCCAAGACCCGCCCTTTGTAACCTTGTCTGCTCCCGAAAGAAGAAACAAGGCGGCCCGAGTCGTCATGATTGGGGTACTGGTCTTCCTGATCGCAATTCCGGTCGGGGCTACGGCAGTTCTGCCTACATCCCATGGGAACAACCGTTCCAAACTGGTACCTAACTGCATGACCCTTCGAGCCAGTCAGGCCACCATCATTCCTGGCGGTTCTGGAGTAATATTGTTCACTTGCGGTGATAGTCCTGCGCTCACTGTCGGAAAGTCTCATAAGTTCCGACCCTTCTTCACTTTGCCGACAGGATACACAGGTCTGAAGATCGTGAGTCATGCTCTCGGAGCTACTGACTGCAATATTGGTCCAATCCTTGTTTCGGGCCAGCGCCTTGATCTTAGTGGGCCAGGAAACTTCGACTACTGCGCCAGCTATGCAAACGCTCCAAGCACTGGTCTAGCTTCTTTCGAAGTGACATGGTCGAAGTGATCCTGACGCCCCGCATTGAACTGGGCCTTCTACCTGTACAGCAGGGCCTAGAAGAAGTTCCAGCCCGGTCCATTTGGAAGGCTAGTCCTAGACAAATCAGGAAAGGTCAAAGTACCGGCCGAATGTCTAGAGAGAATGAGAAATTTTTTTCAGGATCGTATAAGGTTAGGAAAAACATCAACTCTTAACTGCAAGTATTCTCTCGAACGACGGAAGCGGTTAGGTACGGTCAGACCGGAACATGCTGAATATCGATCCCGAGTATCTTCGTTCGAATCCCCGCTTTCATGAGAGAAGCCCATCAGCTCAAGCTCACTCTGAAACCGATTCCCCGGACGACTGACCACCGGCCGGGATTCGGCAATTAGCGTGGCTTCCCAAGGGCGTTATCCCGTATTTCCTGACTTGCTTGATAGTTCACGATTGCCAGTATGTGCCCTATCCCAATATTGGTCTTAGGCGGGGTGGGAGCAAATTCCAAATCCCTACATGGACTCCGACCAGCCTCAACCTAGGAGAGTACAGCAATCCTCTTTCCTTCGCGAGAACGCTTCTTGAATGGCCCCGAGGATAATAGTCTGGCTCTACTCGCTCGGCAGCTTGTACAAGATCGGCTGGCTGAGAGCGCTTGTCATAGCCATAGTCGTATGGATTAGCGCGACCATTGTCGGCATCGTCCTACCCACTATCGTTGGGCCCCTGTAGATCTTCTTTCAGCATTCCGTGCCCCCTTCACGCTTTTGTAGAGCCGGTGTGCAGTTTAACGTACGCAGCCCACTAGTTCAGTCAGGACTCACTAACGCTGCGAAAATCCTCCGACCCCATTCCTGCTCGTCCTTCGCATTGACAGTTAAATTGGACCTCCCCGAGAATTGAACTCCACTCGCAGCTGTTTGGGTTCTAGGCCGGGCAACGGTGTAACCTTGCCTACGACAAATTTTCACGTTATTTGGAAGAAATGGCAGCCAAGGACCTGATTCATCGAAAACCAATTTCAACTACTGCAAAGGGTTTGGATTTTCTGCAAGACCACAGACGAATCAGGAGATTTGTGCACGAAATTGGCATGAAGTACTTGGATTACAAGGAATCAACGTCTTCTGAAAGAGAAGATTATGGACCAATAAAGTTCCTCGACAACCTACCGCCCAAAAAGCCATTCGGTGCTTCTTTTTGACGATAAGAAACATGCGGAATTGATAACGTCTCACTACATATCGAAGGGACTCGAAAGAGGAGAATCGTGTGTCTACCTCACGTTCGAGGATCCAAGAAAAATCGAGCGAAGATTATCTAGGAATGGAATAGATGTGGAATCCTTCAAGCAAAGAAACCGCCTACGTATATACACGCTCAAACGTTCCGACGTCAATGAAGGCAACCCGTACGATAATCTCAGAAAGGTGATCCGAGAGTCTACCCTCGGTCTGAGAACTCCATACCGCTTTTATCGCAACTTCGTACCAATCGAGAAGTCGGTTAAGGGCATGAAGCTAGAGTTGCTCTACGAACAGCTGCTTCATGAGAACTTCAAAAGCCTTGATCTTTCGCTTTTGTGCAGACATGATCTCAGTGAGATAGAAGAATCAGCGCGTACGGCTTTTGTTGAGACCCTCTTGAAGAATCACCACCAGGTAATTTATGCCTCTGAACCTGAAAAAGCAATTGCTTTTGACCCTTCGTTACTTGAGAGTGGGGAGTGACTATCTACGAGATAGAAGACCCTACTGACCGCGTAAGGTGACGCGCTTGGTGTAAGTTCAACTTCTCTCAACGGCAACAATTGCTCCTCCATTCTTGTTCCGAACAAATTGAGAGGAAGCCCTTTTCGCGACATAGACTCGAATGTTAGCACGAGCAGATTTGAGAACTGGCCACTCGGCAAGGTTTGAGAGTTGCTCTACGAGTGTTCGGGCGATTTTCTGTCCTGCTTGGAATACGCTACTTCTGCGTAATTCCTCAATGCGACGTAACTGGTTGAGGATGCTCTTGAGGCGAGTTTAGAAAAAGAAGAGGGGGAGTTTGGAAATCCGTGGTATAAATTCGTGAGGCCTGACGGGTCTCCCCCCGGGCTACCGCATCCGCTCTGACTTTCCAGCATTTTGTGTCACAGAATCGATACTTTTCTCGACTAAAGTGTTTGCTTGAGATGTTTACGCTAGTATGAATTTGGTCCAATAGACTAGACGCGTCTTCCGCGTCTTCCGCCTGGCCTTCGGGTCGTGTCATGCGGTACGGGTGTTACGTCTTCTATCCGGCCGATCCTGAACCCTTGACGCGCGAGCATTCTGATGGCGGCCTGTGCTCCTGGCCCGGGTGTTCTGGCTCCATGTCCTCCCGGTGCTCTGACCCGTATGTGGAGTGCTGTTATTCCCTTGTCCTTCGCAACCTTAGAAGCCGCGGAAGCAGCCTGCATAGCCGCGTATGGGGTGCCTTGTAGCCTGTCGGCTTTGACGTGCTGCCCACCGGCACTTCTAGAAATGGTCTCGGCGCCGGTAAGGTCGGTGATATGGACGTGGGTATTGTTGAAGGAGGAATAGATGTGGGCTATACCCCACCTGTCCGTGGTCTTCGTCTTGTCAGACACTGATACCGCACTCTGAGGCGGTCTCGCTGTCGCCGCGAATTTAAACCCTTCAGGCACTCTGTTCTTTCGTGTGATTGGTGATACTTGCGGGCGACGTGACGAGGTTATCGTAGACCTTCGAGCGGAAAGCTTTTGACTTCTCCTAGTGGGGAAACCATGATCTTTGGGACGATTTGGGAGGGCACATACGTATTCTATCGTGGCATTTGATCACGAGGCCGGGCAGATGGGCGTGGCTGTCCGGTCCCATTTCTTCTCTGTCGGGTGGCTTAGACAGTTACTTGTTCACTTGGCTGTCGGTGTTGCGCGAAATTGTAGGATTCCGAGGATGATGACCCATACCGCTACGATCGTTATGTAGGGCGTAAACGCCAAGCTTAGCACCCAGTATGGCCCGAAGATACCTGCCACATATCCGAGCAGACCAGCCAGTCCAACGACGATTCCGGCTGTCCCGAACCATTTGTGCTGGGTCTTGGTCTTGACCAGCGATGCACCCAGTAGGGAAATTCCTATGGGATAGCCGAGGAAAGCCGGTCCCAGAAACGTAAGCGATAGGAGAAAGTTGTAATCGAAAATTGCACCGGTAAGTGCCTTGTCCGATTGTGCTGCATTCGCATAGTTCTGGGCGAGGAGTGGGGTCAGGAATCCGTCGATTATGATCGCAAGAAAGCTCAGCGTAGCCCATCCTACAATTGACAAAAGTGCTGGCACGGAGAAGGTTCGGCCATCCCGGTCTCTAAGCATCCTATACACGGTAACATATCCGAACAGAAGAACGGGAATTGAGACCGTTATCAGAACATGCGATGGGTACCAAATCCCGAGGTTGTTGACGATCAAGCCGGTTTCGGTGTCGACAGATCCCGAACCCAGTTCTCCGCCCGCAGCCCGCGGATGGGTAAGATTCCCAACGACTGTCAGTAATATTCCGATGATGAGGGAGAGCCCACCGGCCCTGCCAGAATCCATAGTCCCGGTTCCTACCTCTTCCGGCTATAAGAACTCCCAGACTATGGTGATTCCACTATTCCGATTCCGCCAGCTGTCGAGACGGCTGGCCTAGAACTCATCGATGGATGATTGTGGCCAGTCTGTTAGATGGATTAGACAGAGGAACAGACAGGAGGAGGGTATTGCAGAAGGATTGTTGGTTACTGGCCGGTCAAGCCCTGACTAGCGCTGTGTCCGCCGGTCGCGTCGTGGTCCCTGTGTAGTAGCTCATAGTGGTTGCCGCAGAGGTTCCTAGCGCAGGTGTTGCAGAATTCCGTGGCTTCTCGGCCGCAACGTCTCTCGTGGGCTTCCAGTTCTTCGGGGCTGCCGAAGCCTCCTATGTCCCCGACCTCCAATTCCTCACATGTCTTGACTGTGGAAATGCGAGTAGGAGTGGGACTTGAGCTCGGGAAGGTGCTAGGACCCTGGCTTGTCCTCTTGGTGGTTCGAGTTTTACGTCCTCTCTTTGTCTGAGCGCGAGTTTTTTTGTTCGTTTTCAAGCGTTTCTTGAGTTTCATTGCTGCTGGACTGGTAACGTGGGGTCTGTGATATCCAGTGTTTAACCTCGCTGCCGGAAATCGGGTAACAAAGCGCCTCACATTTTTGCCTCGATCGACTAGGATAGTGGGCTTTAATCTCGGAATCGAGTCGAGAGTCCTTGGGGTTTGATGCAGCACTCTCAACTCGGAGCGACGGGTCTAAAGGTTTCTCGGGTCTGTCTCGGTACAATGTCTTTCGGCAATTCTGAAGAATGGATGGTTGAGATTGACAAGGCAAGGCCCATAGTAAACCGTGCCTTGGACCTTGGAGTGAATTTCTTCGACACCGCAAACGTGTACTCTAACGGAAGGTCCGAGGAGATCGTAGGCCAACTATTGAAGGAGCACCGAGACGAGGTCGTGATCGGCACAAAGGTTAGACTCAAGACTGGAGACGGACCCAACGACGAGGGCCTCTCACGATACCACATTCTAACCCAGGTCAGAAAGTCCCTCAAACGGCTTCAAACCGACAGAATAGACCTCTACCAGATTCACCGCTGGGACTATGCCACGCCGATAGAAGAGACGCTCCTCACCCTAAACGATCTGGTGAGGGAGGGTAGAGTCAGCCATATCGGGGCCTCTAGCATGTTCGCCTGGCAGTTTGCGAAAGCCCTCTTCACAAGCGACCTTCTCCACATCGCACGGTTCGTCTCGATGCAGAACCATTACAACCTCTGCTACCGCGAAGAAGAACGAGAGATGATCCCTCTCTGCAACGACCAGCGAATAGCGCTACTCCCATGGAGTCCCCTCGCTCGAGGCTTCCTCGCAGGAAAGTACAGGCGCAGGGAGACGCCTGATGGTGCGAGGTACCGTTCTGACAAGTACTTTGCTGAGAGGTTCTTCCGACCAGAGGACTTTGATGTTGTTGAGCGAACCGAGGAGGTCGCGAAGGAGAAGGGCGTAACTACAGCACAGGTCGCTCTAGCATGGCTGCTTCACAAGGGAGTGTGTGCACCAGTGATCGGAGCCACAAAAGTGGATCATATAGAAGAAGCAGTCCAGTCACTCGATGTCAAGCTTTCATCAGATGATATGAAGAGGCTTGAGGAGCCTTACAAGCCCCATCGAATAATAGGACCACTACCCATTCCATAGTCCTAGTCAGACTAGGCAGCCAAGACGGATCAGAACCATCGGTCAGTGGCTCGTTCTAGTAGCGGGACCCGAGGCGTCTTCATGAAAACTGGGGCAGCACCTTTCCTGGTCTGGCTTTGTATGCTGGGATTCCAATTCCGACCGCGATCATCGTACTCTTATCTTTCGCGTGGGGAGAGAAGAACTCTGTGACGGCGTCATCGTAGAAAGTAGTGCCCGAAGCACCGAGGCCTAGCGCGTACGCGGAGAGGTAGATTCTCCCAGCGACTATTCCTCCTTCAAGCTGGGCCACGCGATACCCTCTATTCCCAAACCTTTCTAGGACCTCTTGAAGGCGAGTCATCAGGAAGAGCATCGCGCTCGCATCGCCGAACAGAGGCTGTTCAAGACAGAGATACGCAGACATCCGCTTCGTCTCTCCCTCCTTGAGTTGCTCAACTCGCTCTCGGTCACGGTTGAAGAAGTATGACCCCGTAGGAAGGCCCTCCACTGCATTCGCGAGTAAGTAGACATCGATTAGGCTCTCTCCGGCTGGCAAGTAGTCAAGAGGCAACCCTGCAGTCGAAGCTCTCAGAATCGAGGACAGTTGCGAGAACCCGACCGGGACCCTTGCAAACCTACGAGTGGAACCACGCTGGAGTATCACATCTCCAAGCTTTCCCAGCCTCGAACCATCAGCCTCCTTGAGGTCGACCGGGAAGACAGCGCCACTCGGATCTACGTTCTGGTGCTGAACCATCCTACTCTCAACCCAATCCCTAACCTCGTTCCGGTCTGACAGTGAAGAAGCACGATGCAACTGCCATATCTCAGGGTACTCGGTTTCGCCTCTTGAAAGAGGCCGAACTCTGAGCTCGATTCGGTCAACTATCTTGGGAGGCCCATCTTCAGGGCTGGCGGGGCCTAAGCCGACAGGCATCAAGAAAACCGCCGCTTCCTTGTTGTCACTCAGGCCCAATAGCTCGTTCACACTCCTATCAACGAAACCGGCTACCACCCTCGCGTCCAAACCCATGGAGGCCGAGACCGCCAGGAGGTTGGCGGCAATCACCCCTCCATCCCAGAACCAGTGCCGGTACGAACGAGCCTGGTACTTCCAGGCGTTCTTCCATGCGAAGGACGAAAACACAACCGTTGCGGGGGCAGAACTAACGGTCTCGTCGCTCATCCCGGCGAGTTCCGCTCTATAATCTCCAGCACGTAATTGAACGAGTGAAAAATCGAGAGGATCGAAATGGTAGACGCCTGCTCTAAGCCCCTCTACGCCGCCGGATACTACGTACAGCTCGATAGGATAAAGCGCTCCGGTGGCTGAAGCTGCGCGCATGTAGTGAATCTCGCCGCCATGACGAAATCTCCGGGTGAGCCCTGCTGAGAAGAACAGTAGCCCAGCAAGTTCCTTAACTCCGAAACGAGCTCCTTCCGCATCCTGTTTGACCCCGCCTACACTGCTCAGCGCATCGGCCTGGGGCCGCTGGAAGTCTCGTGGAAGCGGCGTCGAAGGTAAACCCTCGTAGATCTTGAATGGATAGGGCCTGTTTTCCCAATCCAGATAGTGTGCTGACGTTCGTACGCCGATCTCAGAATGCTTTGTTGCTTGGTGATACCTTAGCGCAACTGTAATGGCTCTATTCTTCATTCGTAACCCAGCTCTATGATTGTCGATTAGTCAAACGCTTATGAGCTATGGGACGAGCGGACCGTCATGGAGAAACAGCCGAAGTGGGGTCCTGGGTACCAGCCCCTTAACGCGGTTCTCTACAGGATAGAATACGCGATACTCTTCCCTGCGGTCGTAGCCTACTTGGGATGGCGGGGAACTCAGCTTGCTGGCGATGATGCTACTATGTCTGGCCAGTCGAGAATCCAGTCCGTCAATGGTAACATGGAACACTGCGTTGGATCTGCAGCCCGCAAGTTGGGCCCGATCCTGACCAAATCCTGAACTACACTATAGTAGTTCCGACAGGTCGTGTAGACATGTCAAGCCTTAATGCCGGAGCATAGCACCATGAGCAGAGCAACGCCCTGGAAGCTGGAGACTTGGGACTCTCTCCCACAGCATCAGACACTTCGTGGAAACGGCTCCTGTGGTACATTCTTGCAGGCTCCAGGGGAGGCCCAAACAGAGGACGTATTCTCACCTTGTTGCGGAGCGAACCCTATAACATCAATCGGCTTGCAGAGGCCCTTGACGTTCACTATAGAGTGGCAGAGCATCACATCCGAACCCTTGAGAAGAACAGGCTCGTATCCTCCGCAGGCGAAAAATACGGCAGGCTCTACTTTCTCTCTCCGGAGATGGAAGCCCATCTGCACATTTTCGATGATGTGTGGAATCAGATACAGCGGAAGCTTGAGAGTGAGGAGGTGAAGAAGTAACGGCGTTACTGATGGACCTTAGTATGTACACCGCAGCAATCAGCGCCGCGCTCCTGCTGGTGCTGGTCGCTGTTTACCTCCGCGTCTATCGTGACACCCACGCCCAGTTCAGCCTAGGGCTTGCAATCTTCGCCTCAATCCTTTTCGCACAGAACGTGCTGGCTGTCTACTCCTTCGTAACGATGGCCCCATTCCTCCTAGATCCTTTCCTCCCCTTCCTGCTTGCGATGAACATCGCCCAAGTGCTAGGCGTCCTGGTGCTGCTCCGGACGACGGTCCAGTAGCAGAATCGGACATGATCTACACCTGATTTCGGCAAACCCGTAAAATACGGACGGGGAATACGGTCCCCTAGAAACTCTTGGAGGTGAACCATCCAATTTGAGAAAAAACATAGTTTTGGTAGGAATTGGGATATTCCTAGTACTCTCATTCGCACCCTCGTTAGCGCATGCCCAAAAGGCACAGAACGTCCAGGATGCTGTCTGGGCCGACGGGCGTCTCTACGGAACCACACTCACTCCGACGAACGTACCAGCCAAAGGACCCTTCGATCTCATCCTCAACTTCGCAGCTAGCGGACTAGACGGGCAGAGGTCTGTTTCAGATTCGAAACCAGGGGATTCAGACTACAACGGGGGAAGATGGGCAGTTTACATGGTTACGTTCACCTCGCAAGGCATGACGGTACATGACCCTGACGGAGATGGCAAAGTCAACTTCGAACTCATGAGCTACGAGCAGGTGCTCGAACACCGCGACCTAGGTCATCTTACAATCGGGTCCGAGGCCGTGCGATACTTCCTGTGTCCACTACATCCATAGCAGGACCCCACTCAACTTTCCCTCTATTTCTCCCATTTTTTGGGTTCAAGGCAATAGGTAGAAGGCTTGACCAATTCACTGTGCCAGAGAACACATCCTCGTTTCAACTGGAAACTGGGCAATAAGCTACTTCCATCGAATTGCGTATCAGTGACCGGGCACCTCGCTCCTATCCTCGCTTATGCCAGTCTTGACACAGGCTTTTGACGTCTAGCTAACTCGAAAATGCCCGCGTGTCCACGGTAACGTTCAGGTCTTTCAGGTAGCATCGAGAATCGGCTGTCCCGCCTGCCAAAGTGAAAATTGCATCGGCGTGGAGTTTGAAACGCACTTTCTTGGTCTCGCCGAGGAAAACCGCTCGGATCTCTCCCGGTTGGGAGCTGTTAGTGGCCTCGCTAGTTAGTTGCAGGTTCTTGTCGCGACGGGCAAACCACGCCAGCAGGCTGTCTTGCAGGGCTTTGGAGGCTGTGTTGAAGGGTATGCCTTTATGTTTCTGGCTGAATTCTATCGTTAGCGCCTTTCGGGATTCCTTCGCCACGGACTCCACATACGCAAGGATCCTACGGGCATCCTCTTTCCCAGTCGGCGCATCAGTCATGGAAGACACAGGTCTCCCTGCTCATCAGCCGCCTTTTCAGGACATACACGTTAGCCGTCACCATCTGGTGCTGCGCCTTTGCCTTCCCCGCTGGTCGAAACGACTGGGACGACGGAACCTTCCCCCTCCACCACCCATAATACGTCGTGGAGGCATCTCGAGACGGGGGACTTTAAGCCCTGGGACCACCGGCTCTGGAATCTCGTCAATCGTGGCCGAAGTCATTCTCCTGATCTCGTTGAAGATACTCCAGTCTTCACGGGTCACGAATGAGATCGCTATCCCCTTTCTCCCGGCCCGCGCCGTTCTTCCAATACGGTGAAAATACATCCCAGAATCTTCAGGCATGTCGTAGTTGATTACGTGGCTGACCTTGGGAATGTCAAGACCCCGCGCAGCCACCTCCGTCGCGACAAGCAGACCCGTTTTGCCAGTCCGGAAGGAGTGAATGGCAAAGTCTCGCTGGCGCTGTGATAGGTTCCCGTGTATCGGCATCGCATCATACCGGTTGTCGTATAGGGCCCGGGCGAGCCGGTCAGCCCTGATCTTGGTGGCACAGAACACGAGTCCTCTGCTTACAAGGTCCTTTTCAAGCAGAGAACATAAGACGTGAAACTTTTCCCCCTCCTCGACCCGCACAATCTTCTGGACAACCGTGTCCACAGAGATCTCGTCGGTGTCAATGAGCACCTTCAACGGGTTACGCAAGTACCGCTGGCTAAGCCGGACAATCTCGTCCGGTATAGTCGCGGAGAACAGTGCAGTCTGGTGATTTCGTGGAACATGCTGGAGAATCGACGTGATATCGTCGATGAACCCCATATCCAGCATTCTATCTGCCTCGTCCAAGACGACGAACTTCACACCATCAAGCCTAACGGTCCGCCTCTCCAGATGATCCATCAGCCGACCAGGGGTGGCGACGACGATCTTGCACCGGGGGTCGTCCAGTCGGTCCATCTGAACACGTATACTTTGTCCGCCATAGACCGGCACAGTACGCACTCGCAAGTGGCGAGCCAGCTTCTCGAACTCCACGCCCACCTGAACAGCCAACTCCCTTGTCGGGACTAGGACCAGGCCCTGAACCGCATCTTGCCCAGGGTCGATTCCCTGGAGCATCGGGACGGCGTAGGCGAGAGTCTTTCCGCTCCCAGTCTGGGCCTGACCTATCACGTCTCGTCCCTGAAGGATAGGGGCTATGGCCTCTGCCTGGATAGGAAACATCTCGTCGAAGCCGAGGTCCTTGATGCCCTGCAAGAGGCGCTGGTCTAGGTCGAAAGCTTCGAACTGCCCGGCCAAAGTTTGCCTACTCTAACCCAACTGCATGAGTGAGCCATAAAGACCTTCCAGGCTACGGCATTCTTCATTAAGACACGGAAGACCCTCCAACGGCTTGTTTCAACGGTGACCACCGTGAAGGCTGAGATCTGGCTCCTCGACCTCAACTATGAACTCTACCAGGATAGCCCACGATACGGCTCTGGGGATCACCAGACAACAAAAACGGGTTCTCCTAATCGACTCATACGAACCTTATTTCTACCTGGTCCCACGAGAAGGCCGGAAGCCCGAGCAAGTCTAAGAACAGCTCGAGGTAGAGATGCCACACCCATCCATCTCAAAAGTAAAGGTTGAGAAGAAGAGAGACGTCTCAACAGAGAAACAGGTTCTCAAGATCTTCTGCAAAGACTCCGAGTCCGTCGAAAAACCCTCGAGAGCGGTCACCAAGTCCATAACCGGAGGACTATGATGTGCACGCGCCCCATGTTGAGGTTGCGAAGAAGCTGACCAAGGCCGGCAGGCCGGTCGCCAGAGGGGACAGGGTAGGCTATGTCATCGTGAAAGGA
>Ga0209321_10000471_pt1 | contig 26158 bp, 27 predicted proteins | sample Rifsed16ft4_FD_184012 | JGI IMG/M metagenome (GOLD analysis project Ga0209321, IMG submission 184012) | Soil microbial communities from Rifle, Colorado, USA - sediment 16ft 4 - CSP-I_5_4 (version 2) | ecosystem: Environmental > Terrestrial > Deep subsurface > Rock core/Sediment | place: Rifle...
TGGAGCGAGGAAGAAATCGCGTCGAGCGGAACCGGCAGCGAGCGGGCGCACGGTCGCGAGCGTAGCCGAGGGGACCCCTCCGCGAGCCAGGGTCCTCGGTTGCCGACATGGACGCCCGAACGCGTGGCGGATGAGAGGAGGGACGGGATGTCGCGCACAATAGAGTTCACCGACACGGAGTTCATGATCGCCCAGGGCGCGCGCCTGCTCGAGGACGGCAAGACCTTCTTCGTCGGATGGGGGATCCCGCAGGTCGTGGCCATCCTGGGGCAGAAACTCTACGTTCCCGACGTCATCCAGCTCTTCGAGTTCGGGGCGGTCGGGCCGCAATCCGTCCTTCCGTTCGTCCGGGGAACGATGGGGGGGCCGCAGAACACCTACCGCTCCCTCCAGTGGCTCAACATGAACTGGGCATTCGCCTATTCCGGCTCGGGATACATGGACTACGGAATGCTCGGGGCCCTCCAGGTCGACCCGTACGGGAACATCAACTCCACCTATCTCGGGGGGACGTTCCGAAAACCCGAACGCCGTTTCGCGGGAAGCGGGGGGGGAAACCAGGTGGCGTCCCACTGCTGGAAAACGATCATCGTGATCAAGCACGAAGGGAGGCGTTTCGTTCCCAGGGTCGATTTTCTCACCTCGCCCGGTTACCTGACCGGGCCGGGGGCGCGGGAGAAGGCGGGACTGCCTGCCGGCACCGGTCCGTACCGCGTCGTCACCTCCAAGGCGCTCTTCGGGTTCGACGGGGAGACGAAACGAATGTCCCTGTTGGCCGTCCTGCGCGGTCTCGACCCCCGGGACGTGGTGAAGGACATGGCGTTCCGTCCCATGATGGCCAAGGAAATCGGGGAGATCCCTCCCCCCACCGACGAGGAGCTTCGCCTCCTGCGGGAGGAGATCGACCCATCCCGCTTCCTCATCCGCGGGGAGAAGATGTCGGCATCCGCATGACCTTTTTCGCTTAAACCCCAGGCCCCGGGCCCGCATGCCCCGGGCCCGCATTGAATAGCCCGGGGCGGGTGCTATAATGGAACACCATGGTTCGGCGCGTGTACATCGAGACGTTCGGGTGCCAGATGAACGAGGTGGACTCGGCCAGGATGATGGCGCTCCTCGGGAAGGCGGAATATTGTCCCGCGGACTCCCTTTCCGATGCGGACCTCGTGCTTCTCAACACCTGCAGCATCCGGGAGAAGGCGGACCAGAAGATCTACAGCGCTCTCGGCCATCTCAGAAGATGGAAGCGCGGGCGGGAGGGTCGCCTGGTCGCCGTGGGGGGGTGCCTCGCCCAGCAGGAGGGGCCTGCCTTGCGGGAAAGAGCGCCCCACGTCGACATCGTCTTCGGCACGCACAGCATCGCCCGCCTGCCCGACCTCCTTCGCCTCGCGGAAGGGTGTGGCGCGCCGGTGTCCGTCGATCTTTCCGGAGACACCAGCCACTGGGAGGTTCTTCCCTATCTTGCGGACGGGGCGGCAAGCGCCATGGTGACCGTCATGCAGGGATGCGACAATTTCTGCGCCTATTGCATCGTCCCGCATGTGCGGGGCCGCGAGATCAGCCGACCCTCCGCGGAAATCGTGGGTGAGGTCCAGGAACTGACGGAGCGGGGCGTCTGCGAGGTGGTCCTTCTGGGGCAGAACGTGAACTCCTACGGGAAAAAGGAAGGGGAGATCCCTTTCCCCGAACTGCTTCGGAGGATATCCCGGGTCCGGGGAATCCGGCGAATCCGGTTCCTCACTTCGCACCCGAGGGACCTGGACCGGGAGACGATCGGCCTCTTCTCCGAGATCGATACCCTTTGCCCCCATATCCACCTGCCGATCCAGGCGGGGTCCGAGCGCATCCTGGCCTCCATGGGGCGCGGATACACGCGGAAGGAATACCTCGGCAAGATCCGCGACCTTCGGATGGCAATGCCCGGAATCGCGTTCTCCTCGGATTTCCTCGTCGGATTCCCGGGGGAGACGGAAGAAGACTTCCAAGACACGTTGTCGGTCATGGAAGAAGTCCGGTACGATTCCTCCTTCTCCTTCCGGTTTTCCCCGCGGAGGGGGACCCGTGCCGCAGAAATGACCGGCAGCGTGGCCCCGGAGGAGGCAAGCGAGCGGCTCCATCGCCTCCAGGACCTCCAGGACCGGCACACCCGGGAACGCCTGGCCGCATGCGTCGGGAAGGCGTTGGAAGTGCTGGTCGAGGGAAAAAGCGCGAAGGATCCCTCGCGTTTGTGCGGACGCACGCCGTGCAACAAGACCGTCAACTTTTCCCCGGTATCAAGCGGGCATGCGGCTATGCGCCGCGTCGAAATCCGGTCCGCCGGGCACCATTCTCTCTCCGGCGAGGAAGGACGACCACATGGTTAAGGAAATGCAGGTGATTGGCATCACGATCGATCCGGTGACCCAGTCCCCCATCGTCATCCTGCGGGACAAGGAGAACCTGAATACCCTTCCGATCTGGATCGGGGTCCTGGAGGCGAACTCGATCGCCGCGGGGCTGGAACGCCTGCAGCTGCCGAGACCGATGACCCACGACCTGTTCAAGAATCTCCTCGACCAGATCGGGGTGAAGCTTCTCCGCGTGGAGGTCACCGACATCCGGGACAACACCTATTACGCGGTCCTCCACATCGAGGTGGGCGGGAATCCGGTCGCCATCGACTCGCGGCCAAGCGACGCGATCGCCATCGCCATCCGGATGGAGGTCCCGATCATGGTCCGGGACGCAGTCATCGAAAAAGCGCTGCGGGTCGAATCCGGAACGTCCTCCGGGGAAGAGAAGGACAAGTGGACAGAGCTCCTCGAGAAAATGGATCCGGAAGATTTCAGCAAATACAAGATGTGACATCTCCCTTCATGGATGTAACCCGCATACTGGTCGTACAGGAGAATACCGAGACTTCCCGGGATCTCCGCCTGACGGCCTTCCACCATCCGGTCGAATTCTCCTTCTTGCCCTCCGCCCAGGTGATCCGGGGGGAAGCAGACCTCTCCCCCTATATCGCAATCGTCGCCTCGCTCGATAGCGACCACCGGGCTTTGGTCGACTCTCTCCGGGATTGTCCCGACAGCGGTCCCCCGCTCTTCCTCTTCCGGAGCGAACCGCCGTTGCAGGAAATCGCCCGCTGGGTCACCTGGGCAAGGGCACAGGACGGAACCGATCCGGCGGTCACGATGCGACTCCTCTCGGAAAGCGTGGAATACTATTCCCTTGCCTCCCTCTACCAGAAGTGCCTGAAGATCATGGCGTGCTCGGACCAGGAAACGATGCTCACCCACATCGCGGATACCTTCACGCAGGAGCTCGGCGCCGAGAGTTGCGTCATCTGGCTCGCCTCCTCGCGCGACCCCGACGAAATGATGATCGCTTCCGTCCGCGGGTTGATCAGCATCAACCGGGAGGGGTCGAGTTTCCCCCTGTCCCAGGCCGACTGGGCGGACGCCACGGGGAAAGGGAAGCCGTTTCTCTACCCCTCCGGGGAAACCCGGGGAGAGGGGAGGCAACCGCCGGTCGGCGAAACCAACCTCTACGTTCCTCTCTTGTCCCAGGGAATACCGATCGGCCTCGTGAAACTCGGCGCAAGGACGGACCGGAAATCGTTCAGCGACAGGGACATCTACCTCGCATCGATTATCGCCGGGTACGCCGCATCGGCCTGGAAAAACGTCACCCGTCTCGTCCGGATGGAAAAGGTGTCGCTTCGCGACTCGGAAACCCGGGCATACTCCTCGGTGTTCCTGTCGGATTACTTCGAAAAGGAGCGCTACAAGGCGGAGAGGTTCCGCCGGCCCCTTTCGGTCGTCTTCCTCGTCATCGACAACCTTTCCCGGCTCCGGGAGGAAACCCGCGAGACTCTCGTCGCCGGGGCGCTCTCGGGCATGGTCGACGCCGTGCACAGGGCCCTTCGTGAATCCGACCTCATCGCCCGGGTGGAACCGAACCGGTTTTGCGTGGTCCTTCCCGAAACCGATTATTACGGCTCCGTCCTGGCGTCGCGCCGTCTCCGGAAGGCCGTGCGGGAAAAACGGTCCTTCCCGTATTTGGGAACCGAGTACTTCCTCGATCCGTATTTCGTTTCCGCCACGTTTCCCCGCGACGGAAAGGACCTTCCCGATCTTTGGCGTCTCGCGGAGGAGAAGTACCGCCGGCAGAAGAGGAGCCCCTTTCAACGCCTCCACCTCCAGGAAAAGGTCCTCTGGAGCGCCTTCGACATTCTGGTGGGGAAACCCGAGCATTACGACCTCCTGAGGGCGGGACGGAACGTACCCTACTTTTCGAAGTTCAAACAGGACATGGGGCGCAACGGGCACTTCTGCCTGCGCAGGGAAACCTTCCAGCGAATGGTGGAATCCGTGGCCCAGGACGTTGTGTCGCTGGGCCGGAAAAGAGGGCTGGTCATCGCGGCGGGCCCCCGCCCCGAGATGTTCAAGCAGATTTTCCTGTCGCTCGGGCCGGAAGCGGGAAACGGAAGGAGCATCTACATCATCGGCCGTGCCGGCAGCACCCGGTTCGACTCGAAGAACCTCCTGTACGTGAACGCGGAGGACGACCAGCTCCAGGAAAAGGAAATCATCCTGTTTCTCAAGGAAGACGGTTCGTACGGCCTGTTCGCCACCGAACGTCAGGAGGAGGTGTGCGGATTCAACACGGCCGACGAGTGGCTCGTGGACACGATGATGGAGAAATTGCAGGAAACATACCGCCTGCAGGGGAATTTCTAACCGACCACTTCCCGGACGGGGCGCAAGATGGCAACCGCGACGACCGCAAAGCAGATCCTGATCGCCGACCCGTCGGAGAAATCCCGCCGGTCCCTTCACCAGTTTCTCCGCGAGAAGGGATACGAGGTCATCGACGCGGCGGATGGCAGCAAGGCACTCGCGGAAACGCTCCTCCGGCGGCCCGACATCCTCCTCCTCGATCTCGCCGTTGCGGGGCTCGGGGCGGATCGCCTCGTCCAGATCCTCCGCACGAACCCGAACACGAAGAACATCCCCATCTTCTTCCTGAGCGAGCAGGAGAAAAGCGTTCCGGGATTCCGGCCCGGGGTTGACGAGTTCATCCGGAAGCCGTTTCACGGAGACGAAGTGCTGCTTAGGATCCAGCGCACGCTGTTCCAGGACAACATCACGGAATCCCTTGCCGGGGACTCGGAGATCAGCGGGAACCTGGGGCAGATCTTTCTCCCCGACCTGTGGCAGATGCTCTCGATGAACAAGAAGAGCGGGGTCATCCAGGTGGAAGGGGAGGGGATGACCGGGTCGATCTACATCGACCGGGGAGAGATCGTCTCCGCCCTCGCCCAGAACACCATGGGAGAAAAGGCCCTCTATCGTCTCATCTCGCTCCGGGCGGGCAGGTTCCGGTTCCTGCCGGGGAAAGTGGAGGTCCGGCAGACGATCCACTCCTCGAGCCAGTCCGCCCTGATGGAGGGCCTGCGGCACCTCGACGAAATCCGGAATCTCGGCGCCGAGCTCCCCGCTCCGGACGATTCGGTGGTCCTCGAGAAAAACACGCGGCCCATCAGCGGGGGGTCGGGGGTTGTGCGCGAGGTGCTTCTCCTCGCGGAGTTCTGCAATTCCGTGAAGGACATCGTGAACAACTGCAATTATCCCGACCTCGCCGTCTACGAGACGTTGCTCCAGCTGAAGAAGCGGGGGGCGCTCAGGATCGGGACGTTCGACGTCCCCAAGACGAAAAGCGAGTTCCTCCCGCCGGAGGATTTGGCGCGGCTTCGCACCCGGATCGAAGCAATGGGAAATTTCTCCGAGAGCGGCGAGGGACGCATCGTTTTTTTTCTCCCGGACCCCGCACTGCTCGAGGGGGTCGTCCTCGCACTGGGGCAGCTCCGCGATTTTCGGGTAGACTCCGCCTTTTTCTCCCTACGGAAGAAGGATGCCATCCCCATCGGGATGTTCGGAAAGCTTACGATCGGGGAAGGGTCCCATCTTCTCCTCTACGCCTTCCCGTATCTCCGCCCCACGTCCCCCCTGTGGTACGCCCTGGTCCCCCGGCCCTTGGGCGTCGTGGCGTTTCTCAAGGACGAAGTGTCGAGTTCCCTCGACGCGCTTCTGGCCGTCTCGGAGTATACGAAGGGAGGGGATGCGCGCGTGGTGCTGGCTGTCATGGGGAGATCGTTCACGAATTTCGGTCTCGGGGAAAATACGCTTCGGCTGTTCCAGAACCGCCTCGAGAAGCTTGGCTGCTTCCTCAAGGTCCAGGACCTCGAGCAACTGTCGCCGGAGGAGATCCGGGATGCCCTTCTCCAGGTGGTGAGACAATATCTCCAGAGGGAGCCGTAATGATCGATCTGCACATGCACTCCACCTTCAGCGACGGCGAACTGATCCCGTCCGAGGTCGTTTCCCGCGCCCTATTCGCCGGGTACACGCATCTTGCGATCACCGACCACGTCGACCCGTCGAACGTGGAGAACGTCGTGGAGCGCATGGTGCACGTCTGCTCCCAACTCCGGGGAAAGGTGCGGGCGCAGGTGTACCCGGGAGTCGAAATCACGCACGTCCCCCCGCGGCTGATCGCGCCGCTGGCCGCCATACGGGCGAAGGTCAACATCCTCGCCCATCCCGGCCTCCTCTCCGAGGAGGAGGCGACGCTGGCCAGGAAAAACGGAGTGCTTCTCGAGATCACCGCCCGCAAGGGACATTCGCTCACGAACGGCCACGTCGCGCGAATGGCGATGAAAACGGGCGCCCGGCTGGTGTACAATACCGATTCGCATTCGCCCGGGGATTTCACTCCCTGGGAGGCGGCGCTCCAAATTATCCGGGGATCGGGACTGACGGAGAAGGATGCCGCACGCATGCAGGCGAACGCGCGGGAACTGGTCGAACGATGACCGGGAGAGGAAACGGATGGGAAGGAAGATCAAATACACGCGAAAAGACCTGAAAGGCCCGGACGAGTTCATCTCCACCCTCGGACGGGCGACGCTCTGGATCAGGGAGAACCGCTCCCGGGTTCTCGTCGTGGTTGCCGTCCTCATGATGGCCGCGGGAGGCGTTTTCGGGACGCGCGCCTACTTCCGCTGGCAGGAGGCGAAGGCGAACCGGGAACTCTGGCCCCACCTGAACCAGGCCCGCGAGGTTCTCCAGGTCCCTTCGGTCGCCGACAAGGAGAAGCTCGATCGCCTCGTGGAGGTTCTGACCGTCCACGTGAACCTGCACCCGGACACCGGGGCAGCGGTCTTCGCGAGGTACTACCTCGGCAGCATTGCCTACCTGCGCAGGGATTATGACCAGAGCGCCGCGCAATTCCGTTCGGCCATAACCAGCGGGAAGGAGCAGGGGACCCTCATGGATTTCCTCCTCCGCGAAGGGCTCGCACAGGCGCTCGAGGCCAGGGGAGACGCCGAAAGCGCCCAGAAAGCCTACGGGGAGGCCGCCGCTTACGCGACCGGCGAACTTCGGACCCAGGCGTGGATGGGACAGGCGAGAACCCTCGCCATTCTGGGACGCAAGGAGGAGGCAGCGGGCATATTCCGCAAGATCCTCGTCGAGAATCCCGACACCCCTCTCAAGGAGCTGATCGAGATCAAGATGGCGCACCTGGGATAAGGGAAGGGGAAGGGACACCTCACGAATGAAGCTTCATCTCTGCTTTCTCTGGCACATGCACCAGCCGTATTACAAGGACCCCGAAACGGAGACCTATATCCTTCCCTGGGTTCGGCTTCACGCCATCAAGGACTATGTGGCCCTCCCGCGTCTCTTCCGGGAAATTCCTGCGGTACGGCATACCTTCAACCTGGTCCCGTCATTGCTGATACAGGTCCAGGACTACGTGGAAAACGGCGCGGAAGACGTTTTCCTCACACTGTCCCGGAAGAACTGCCTGGATCTCACGAAAGAGGAGGAGGAGTTTCTCCTCCGCAACTTCTTCTCCGCCTATCCCCCCACCATGATCCTGCCCCAGAGGCGATATGCGGACCTGTACGGGAGAAGGGAAGCCGCGGTACGGGGGTTGGGTAAATCCGGCGCATCGGGGAGGTTCGGGGCATCGGAGTACACCGACCTGATGACGCTGTTCAACCTGACCTGGTTCCACCCCCTCCACCGGGAAGATGACGCGGAACTTTCCAGGCTCTGGAGAAAGGGCAGCGGGTACACCGAGAGGGAGAAGGGGTACGTCCTGGACCGGCAGATCGACATCATGGCGACGGTGATACCGGAATACCGGAGGGTGGTGGAAAACGACGGCGGGGAGTTGACCTCTACCCCCATGTACCACCCCATCCTGCCCCTCCTGATCGACAGCCGGTCGGCGCAGGACGCGCTCACCGGGGCGCCCTTGCCGAGGATCCCTTTTGTCTACCCGGGCGATGCGGCGGAGCAGGTTTCCCGGGGGAGGGAAGTGTTCCATTCCCTTTTCGGGACGTTTCCGGAAGGGTTATGGCCTTCCGAGGGTTCCATCAGCCCCGGATCCCTGGAAATCGCAGCCCGTGCCGGTTTCCGGTGGACCGCAACGGACGAGATTCTCCTGTGCAAGGCGCTGGGGAAAACCGTCCATCGGGATTCCGCCGGTGTTCCCCAGGAACCGTCTTGGCTGTACCAACCGTACGTCGCCTCCACACCTGCGGGACCGATCCGGATATTCTTCCGGGATCACCACCTTTCCGACCTGATCGGTTTCGAGTATTCCCGATGGTCAGCTCCCGATGCCGCATCTAATTTTATAAGTATTATCAGCGATATATACAATAAATTATCATCCATTAAAGGACACCTTCGCAAAGAGGCCTACGTCGTTTCCGTGATCCTGGACGGAGAGAATGCGTGGGAATATTTCCCCGATTCGGGAGAGAAATTTCTCCGTACCTTGATGGGGCGACTTGCTTCACTGGCCCCCAACATATCCTGCATACCATTCAGCGAAGTATTACAGAAAATTGATCATCATGAACCATTGCCTTCCATCCCGACCGGTTCCTGGATCGACGGAACATTCAATATCTGGATAGGGCACCGGGAGGATCACGCCGCCTGGGAGTTGCTTGCCCGTGCGAGAAGCCTCTTGCAATTGCGCACCGAACAGATGAGGAAGGCAGGCCTCGAACCATCGAAACTGATGAATGACGCGTTCGACCACCTGCTCGCGGCGGAAGGATCCGACTGGTGCTGGTGGTACGGAGACGAGCATTCTACCCCCCACGGACCGGAGTTCGACCGCCTGTTCCGCAGCCATGTGAAGGCGGCCTACCGCGACCTGGGGGAAACTCCTCCCGATTCGATCGACATCCCCATCCTCCGCGCAGACAAAATTGCATCGGACAGGAACCATATCGCGAGGCCACGCACATATATTCACCCGAAAATAAACGGGAATCTTTCATCGTACTACGAATGGAGTGCAGCGACCCGGTATTTCCCCCGCCCGGATTTCGGAACGATGCACCGGGCTGCCATCGGAGTTTTCGATTGCCTGTATTTCGGGTTCGACGAATCGAATCTCTTTCTCCGGATCGATCTCCACCCGTCCATTTTCGAGTCCCCGGATTCGCTCGAGATGGAAATCTTCTTCCCGAAGAAAAACCGGAAAATCAGCATGGTTCTATTCCCCGCGGAGCCGTCCATACGCGCGTCGATCGGGAACATCGGGGAGATTCTTCTGTCCAACCATATCCTCACCATGCCCGAGGTGATCCGGGTTTCGTTTCGCAAGGTACTGGAACTGGGAGTTCCGTTTCGGGAACTCGGTTGCGAGGGCGAAGAGCAGGTCGAGTTTTTCCTAACGATCGTACGACCCGGTTCGATCGGGGAACGATGGCCCACGTACGGTACGTTCATAGCAGACCTTCCGGGGAAAAATTTCGAGGAGGAGATGTGGGATGTCTGATATCACGCCGGCATTCCGGAGCTACAACGTCTGGTAATGTATATTATGTAAGATAGATGGTAATAGCCAGGGTTTTCATGCTTTGCGGGAAACCACGAACTTCCACCCCATGAACAGGGGTCTCACCTTCCCCGTCAGTTTGTCGCACAGATCCCGGATCATGGGGATCCGCTCGATATAGGGAACTTTCGGATAAACCCCCGCCGACTGCGCGGGGATGCTCAGGAAATCGAAGAGATATTCCTTGCTTATCTCGAACCGGTAGTCGAATTGGGCCGTGCGGAACCTCTTCTTTGCCGCGAGGCACTTCATGAGATCCTCATAGTTGACGGTACCGTACTGGTATTTCAGATCCGGAAACGCCAGAGCGAAAGCATCCCGCCCTCTCGCGTTGAAGAGGCCGGCGTAAAAGCTGATCGCCAGGACGCCGCCGGGAAGGATCAGTTTGCACGCCTGGTCGATCGATTCCCGGAAATTGGGAAGGAGAAAGATCGATGCGGTGTAAAATACCGCGTCGAATGCTTCATGAAAATAGATCGAAAGCTTCTCTGCGTCCCCGCGGACAAAGTAAATCCCCTTTTTTCCCGTCAACCGCTCCCGTGCCTTGATGAGCATGGCCTCCGAAATATCGATGGCGTAGATGATCGGCGGCTTCTTCAGGGACTTGTGGATGCAGAGAGTGGAAATCCCGGTGCCGCACCCTACGTCGAGGACCCTTTTGGGAGCAAAGGGTGCGTTCAGTTCGCAGAGTTTTTTCGTAAGCGTCTCGAACAGGTGGTATTTTTCCTCGAACGTGTCGTAGATTCCCGCGCTCTGATCGAAATTCCGCTCTACCGCCATCTTAAACCTTTTGTTGATATCTTTTTCTTTATCCATCGATATTCCTATGATTTTTTCAGAGGATCGAACAGTTTCTGGTATTCCTCCATGGCGTACCGGTCGGTCATCCCCGCGATGTAGTCGCAGACCACCCGCTTTGTCCCGTCGTGGTTCAGCCGGGCAAAGATGTGGGGCGGAAGCTGCTCGGGGCGGTCGCAATAGGAGCGAAAGAGTTCCCCGATGACGCGGCGCGCCTTCTGCTCCATCCGGATTACCCGGTAGTTGCCGTACATTTCCTTCAAGAGATATGATTTCAACTCCAGGTTCTTCCCCTGCATTTCCTCATCGAACGAAATGCATTTCCCCCGGGTGGTCCGCCCCTCGTCCGGCGTCCGGACGCCGTGCTTTCCCAGCAGGCCGTGGGAAGAACGGATCAGGTTCCTGGTGAGGGAGGAAATCATGAAAGAAATCGAACGATAGCGAAGAACATCCTCATCGATCGAATGAAACTCTTCCCGCGCGGAAGAAACCGCTTCGCGCCACAGATCCACGGACTCCAGGCCGGAGATCGTAAGCATCCCGGAACGGATCCCGTCATCGACGTCGTGGCTGCTGTAGGCAATCTCGTCCGCGATGTCGGCAACCTGGGCTTCGAGCGTGGGGTACCCAGGAGACTGGAATTCCGGAACCGGCGGCGGGTTGTCGTACTGGGAACTGTGCTTGCAAATCCCCTCCCGCACCTCAAAAGACAGATTCAATCCCTCGAAGGCGGGATACCGTTTCTCGAGGACGTCCACCACCCGGAGGCTCTGGAGATTGTGCTCGAACCCCCCCTCCTCTTCCATCAGCTGGGCCATCATGCGCTCCCCCGCATGCCCGAAGGGTGTGTGGCCCAGGTCGTGCGCCAGCACGATGGCTTCCGTCAGATCCTCGTTCAGGTGGAGGGCGCGGCAGATGGACCGCGCGATCTGGGATACCTCGATGGTGTGGGTGAGGCGGGTCCGGTAATGGTCGCCCTCGTGGTTCACGAAGACCTGTGTCTTGTACTCCAGGCGCCGGAACGCGGCGGAGTGGATGACCCGGTCCCGGTCACGCTGGAAGGCCGAGCGGAACGGATCTTCCTGCTCCGGGAACCTCCTCCCCCGTGACTCTCCGCTCTTGACGGCGTAGGGCGCAAGGCGTTCCGTTTCCTGGCGCTCGAATTCCTTCCGGTCAAGCATGCGATTTCACGACAACCCGGTTCTTCCCCGAATTTTTTGCCAGGTAGGCCGCCTCGTCAGCGAATTTCACCATCCTTTCCTCGGTGATATCCCCGGGGTCGGTGGAGTAGATTCCGATGCTCACGGTGAGATGGGCGACCTCCCCGGAGTGTCCCGGGAAACGATGGCAGGCAATATCCGTCTTGATCCGCTCCGCGAGCATCAGGGCCCCGGCGGGGGTGGCTTCCGGCAGGATGACCCCGAACTCCTCCCCTCCGTAACGCGCCACGATGTCGTTGGCGCGGACAGATCCTCGAATCAGTTCGGCGATCTTCTTGAGGGCGGAGTCCCCCGCCAGGTGACCGTAGCGGTCGTTGAATTTCTTGAAATCGTCGACATCCACCATGAGGAGGGACACGCTGTGTCCGTACCGCCTGGCGCGTTCCAGTTCCCTGCCGAGGAGCTCGTAGAACCCCCGGTGGTTGAGGATCCCCGTCAGGCCGTCCGTGATCGACATTTTCCTCGTGTTCTCGTTCATTTCGGCCAACTTCAGCGCAAGTCCCGCCTCGTTGGCGAGCGCGACGATCGAACCCGTCGTCTCCCGGCTGATCTTGCGGGACCCGGGATGGCTGCGTACCACGAGAATCGCCGATGGCAAAAACATCTCGCACCGGGCGCACTCCTTCCGCTTTTGTTCGATCTCCCCCGATTGGGTACATGTGCGGGCCGGCAACCCCTCGATCCAGCATTTCGCGTCGAGGAGATGATAGGCGGGGCATTCGACAAGCCCGCACACCATGACATCGGAGCACTTCCTGCTCGGTTTCTTCGTCACCGGCACCAGGAACACCGGACCCTCCCCCAGGATGGCCCGGTCCTCGCCGCTATGCCTCTGCCCGTCCAGGGAAGGGATCATCACGGGATTTCCGCTCCAGATCGTCCGGGCCAGAAGCGACTCTTCCTCCCAGCATGGTATCCGCTTCCCCGGACGGCCTTCCCCGTTTCCCGCGCTTCGAAACACGATGGTACCCTTTTCCTCGAGGACTCCCAAGACCGCCCCGGGAAAGCCGAAACCCTCGCGGACCCCCTTGAGAAGGGTTTCGAAGACATCGGTTGCCCGGTACGATTGGAGCATCTTCTTGGTGAGCTTGTGGTGGGTGAGGAGGTCGTTGTGCGCATCGGCGATCTCGCGGAACCGTTGTTCCTGGTCCTCTTTTGACTTTTCCATCTCCGCCGTGATTTCCGCGCGATACCCATCGAGGCGTTGTTTCGCAACGTCTTCCGAGGACTTCAGGAAGGCCCGCAACAGGAGCAGAAGAACACCGGCGAGCAGGGCGAAGGATGCCGCCGCGGCCAGGGGGACGACGGATCCCCGCGGAAACCCGCGAGCCACAAGGAAAGCGAACCCGGAGGCCACGAGGATCATCGCGACTCCGCCCCACAAGAACCGCTTCTGCATCCGCTCCGATCCCCGATTCACCTGAACCGGATTCTCCCCGAGAAAAATCGGTTTTCGTTTCATTTCTTTCTTTACGGAATGCGCGCCGAAAAGTTTATCAAAACCTTTGCGCCGCGCAGGGCCAGATTACCACAAAACCCAAAGGGACTGAACGTACGCGAGAAACCTTCCGGCCGCGTCCTCCCCGGCCGACAGCCACTCGCGGTAGGCCTCCGCCGCCCCCCCCCACCCTGCCGATACACCCGGGGCCATCAGGCAAGGGATCCACAGCATCAGGAAGAACAGCACGACCGCCGCGGAAAACAGTCTCCCGCTCCTTCGCAGGTCCGGCTGCCCCGTCAGGAACCCCTCCGCGGAAAAAAGGAGGTGCATCGTGAACAGAAACGAGGCCGCCGCTAAATAGATGTCCGGCACCCAGGGGGATACATGCCGGAACACCATGGCCGCGATTCCGGTTCCCACGCTGTACAGGGGGAAAATGTACGGGGCGAGGTCGATCATCACGTTCGTCCGGTCCATCACCACCTTTCCCCCGTTTCTCGACGAGATGTGGAACTGATGGATCTTCCGGAAAAACAGTTTGGCGAGCACCAGGTGGGAGAACTCGTGCCCCCACAGGTAGAACCGCTCCGGCTTTCGCAAAAAGAAATGCACGAGAAGGTAGGCCAGGGCTCCCCCAAGGACGATCCATCCCTCCTCCCGCGTCGCCAGCCGGCCGGCAGGCGCGGGAAACGTATACAGGAGGACTCCGTCGAAAAACAGAAGGGGAAGGCCGGCAAGGGAAAAGAGAAAGACCCTCACGTACGGCACCGGCCCGAAGGGAAGCGGCCGTTGGTTCTTCCGGTAGAATGGCGCTTCATATCCATGAACATACGGGTTTACAAAAAAGAGTCACTATGTTATTTTCCTTGACGAAAACACCTCAAAATGGCGTTTTGAAAGGCCTTGCCGATTGGAAAACCTTCCCAACATCCTCAGAACGCGTGACCTGGCCGTTCTCCTGGACATGAGCCCCGACGCGGTCAATGACCTCGCCCGCAAAGGTGTGCTCAAGGGGTACAAGAGCGGCAACCAATGGCGCTTCCGTCGCAGGGATATCGAAAGGTACCTCGACAGGGATGGGAAAAATCTGGCGCCCCCGGGGTGACTCGAACACCCGGCAAACGGTTTAGGAAACCGCTGCTCTATCCGCCTGAGCTACGGGGGCGTTTCCTAAAAAAAATCCGCCCTCTTCTTCCCTACTCCTTGAACTTGAGCAGGGAAAACACCTTCTGGCCTTTCAGCTTGTCGCGGCCGCGAAGGTCGGTGAGTTCCGCCAGGAAACAACATTCTACAATATCGGCGCCGAGCCGTTTCAATAAATCCGCCACTGCGGCGACCGTCCCCCCCGTGGCAAGAACGTCGTCGGCCACGACCACCTTCATCCCGGGCCGTATCGCATCCTCGTGGATCTCCAGCCGGTCTTTCCCGTATTCGAGCGCGTACTCCGCCGAGACCGTCCGGTACGGAAGCTTCCCCGCCTTGCGCACGAGGATGACCCCCACCCCCAGTTTGTACGCCATCGCCGCGCCCATCACGAACCCGCGGGCCTCGATCCCGACGACGGATTCCACGCCCTTGTTGAAGTGGCGGTGCGCCATGAGGTCGATCGCCCGCTGGTAGGACGAAGGGTCGGACAAAAGGGTCGTGATGTCCTTGAACTGGATCCCCTTGATCGGGAAGTCGGGGATGTTCCGTATCCGTTTCTTGAGCTCCTTCATCGCGGGTCTTCCGCCTTTTCGCAATAGGGTTCTGGGTCCACCCCTTCTCCCTCCAGTCGAAGCTCGAAATGAAGGTGCGCCGTCGTCGCGTTCCCGGTGTCTCCCACCGCCCCGATCACGCTTCCTGCCGCAACGATGTCTCCCGATTGTACGCGAATGTTTTTCAGATGTCCGTACAGGGTCGTGACGCCGTCCCCGTGGTCCAGGACGATTGCGTTCCCGTATCCCCGCAACCCGTCCCCGGCATACAGGACCACCCCGTAGCCGGCCGCCCGCACCAGGGCGCCTTCCGGAGCCAAGATGTCGACCCCTTCGTGCTTGCGCCCGTTTCGATTCCCGAAGCCCGAGGAGACCGGACCGCGCAGCGGCATGACGAGTCTTTTCCCCGACAGGCGGGAGCTCGTCTCCGGGAAATCTTCCCGGGGGGGGACGGTCCTCGTGCGGGTCGCCCCGGGGATCCACAGCAGTTGTCCGGTCCGCAACGCCCGCGGATCCGCGATTGCGTTGCTCTCGAGGAGCGCGCGCGGCTCGATGCCGTACGCCTGCGCGATCCGGTACGCCGTCTGTCCCCGTTCCACCCGGTGGTAGACCCCCGTTCCCGTCGAGCATCCCGAGACGAGCCCCGCCAGCGCGAGGGCGGCAAGCAGCGCGAACCGGAGGCCGGGCGATCCCCGGAAAACCCCTCGGCGGGTCATGCAGGGAATCCGCGCTCCCCCAGAAGCGGGACGAACCGGCAACCCCCGAGATATTCCCTGCGGGGCTCCCCCTTTTCCTTGCGGACGCTCACGAGGTCCTGCTCCCACCGGCCCCCGATCGGGATCACCATGATGCCGCCCTCCCGCATCTGCGCGAAGACAGGTTCCGGAACGTCCGGCGCCGCAGCCGTGACAATCACCCGGTCGAACGGAGCGTCTTCCGGGGATCCCAAGGTGCCGTCGCCCACGCGAAACCGGACGTTGTCGATCCCGAGGGACGCAAGGATCGCCTGGGCCGCCCGGGAAAGCGATTCCAGCCTCTCCACGGTGACAACCTCCGCCGACATCCGGCAGAGGATCGCCGTCTGGTAGCCCGACCCGGTTCCGATCTCGAGCACCTTCTCGTCCCCCACGAGCCGAAGCGCTTCGGTCATCTCGGCCACGATATACGGCTGCGATATGGTCTGACCCTCCCCGATGGGGAGCGGACCGTCCTCGTAGGCCCGGGAGGCAAGCTCGGGAGGGACAAACCGGTGGCGGGGAAGATCCCCCATGACCGTGAGAAGCCGCTGGTCCCGGATGCGCCTTGCCGCAAGCTGCTCCTCCACCATGGCAGCCCGTTTCCGGGAGAAGAACTCCTCGGAAGAATCGTCTTTCGGTTTCCGCCAGCGCAAGGCGAAAAATCCCTCACCACTTCCATCTCTTGAGGGTTCGCAGCGACGAGTAATTGGTCAGGTCGAGATGGATCGGCGTGATCGAGATGTAGTTCTGCTCGACGGCCTCCAGGTCCGAGCCGGGGATGTCCTCCCTCCGGAGGGAATCGCCGCCGATCCAGAAATACTTCCTTCCGCGCGGATCGCGCTTCTCCACGACCGCCTCGCCGTAGATGCGTTTCCCCTGGCGCGTGATCCTCACTCCCCGGATCTCGCCCGCCGGGATGTTGGGAAGGTTCACGTTCAAAAGCGTGTCCTTCGGAAGCCCCTGTCGCAGCACCTTGCGCGCGACCTTGGCGGTGAATTCCGCCGCCACGTCGAACCGGAAGTGGTTCCGCGATACCAGGGAGACGGCGATCGACCGGATCCCCAGGAGGGTGCCCTCCATCGCCGCAGAGACGGTGCCCGAGTAGGTGATGTCATCCCCCATGTTCCCGCCCTTGTTGATGCCGGACACGAGGAGGTCGATCTTTCTCTTCCTGAGAATTCCGTTCACGGCGAGGTTCACGCAATCTGTCGGCGTCCCGTCGACGGCGTATACCCTGGGCCCGACCTTTTCGACCCGAAGCGGTTGCGTCAGCGTGAGGGAATGTCCCGCCGCGCTCCGTTCGCGATCCGGCGCGACCACGGTGACCGAGCCCAGGGGGCGGAGCGCCTCCGTGAGCGCCATGATCCCCTCGGACCGGAATCCGTCGTCGTTGCACACCAGGATGAGGGGGGACGGATTGCTCACGTTTTGCCGACGCTGTCAGGAAAGGAAATGTTCGGGGCGACTGGACTTGAACCAGCGACCCCTTGCACCCCATTTCTTTCGAGGGGTTTTCGTAAAATATTGAAAACGCATAGCTATTTGATTTCCTTGGAAAGGTATGATAACACATTTTAGCAGGATGGACGCAAAAAACGGGGTAGATGGTTTTCACCGGTTCCCAATCGGTCCCCCGGGATGAATGGCTGTTCATTTTATAACAGACCCTTGACCGTGTTCCCCGCACGGGGTACAGTATCGTTAGAAATACGGGAGAGGTGAAAAGGATGAAGACGGCGACGATCAGGGCGCGAACGGAACCGAAGCTCAAGGCGGACGCGGAGCGGGTCTTCCGGAAGCTCGGGATTTCAAGTTCCGAGGCGATCAATCTATTCTACGCGCAGGTTCGGCTCCACAAGGGGCTGCCATTCGCCGTGGAGATCCCGAACGCAGTTACCCGCGAGACGTTCGCGAAGACCGACCGGGGCGAGGACCTCAAGACCTACAAGAGCATCGAAGAGATGTTCGAGGAACTTGAATCGTGACGCTGATTCCGCGGCGGGTTGCGCAGTTCAAGCGGGACTACAAGCTCATGAAGCGGCGTGGAAAGGACATGGAGAAACTCCGGAGCGTCATGCGAAAGCTTGCGAACGAGGAACCGCTCGAAGCGAAGCATCGCAATCATCCGCTTGTCGGAAACTACGTGGGGCGAAGGGAGTGTCACGTCGAACCGGACTGGCTGCTTATCTACAAAATCGAACCTGGCGTCATCATCTTCGAGCGTACAGGAACGCACGCGGACTTGTTCGGATAAGGGGAAGCTGTCCAATCTAAGGGTTGCACTCCAGTCCCAAATGAGGCCTGAGCGCAAAAAAAGGGCTGCGGGAAAACCCGCAACCCCTTGATTTTAATGGTCGGGGCGACTGGACTTGAACCAGCGACCCCTTGCACCCCATGCAAGTGCGCTACCAGGCTGCGCTACGCCCCGACCCGAATGTCCTATGATAGCCGTTTCCGTCATCCTTGTCACGGCGAATCCGGGAAATAGCGTCCTTAAGACCGCCCGAAGTCGTCTTCCAGGCGCTCGATGTCGTCTTCCCCCAAATACGGCCCCGTCTGGACCTCGATGACGACCACGTCCTCCCGCCCGACATTCTCGATCCGGTGGACGGCTCCCCGCGGGATGTCGAGGGATTGCCCCGCCTCCATTCGGATCTCTTCCCCGTCCCGGTTGACAAGGGCTTCGCCCCGCACGAGATGCCAGTGCTCGGCGCGATGCCGGTGCCTTTGCAGGCTCAGACGCTTCCCGGGGCGCACGAGGAACCGCTTGACCTTGCATCCTTTCTCCTCGTAAAGGACGAGATAGAAGCCCCACGGGCGATCCCCCCGCTCCCCGGGCCAGGGACCGCTGGTGCCTTTGGGATTCATGGGCGGACCGGAGCGCGGGAATTGCCGGGTGCGGTGCTTTTGCCGCCGGGCCGGTTCAATGCTTCAGCATCTCCCGGATCTTCTCGAGATCTTTCTTCACCTTCTGGAGAACAGCCTTGTGTTTTTTCTCGTGCAGGTTCAAACCGAGCTGTTTGCTTTTATCCTTCATCCGTCCCTTCAGCTTCTTCTGCGCCCCCTCGATCGTGAACCTCTCCTCGTAGAGAAGACGTTTGATCTCCAGGAGGGTCTCGACTTCATGTCTCTTGTAGACGCGGTGCTTGGAACGGTTCTTCGCCGGGGCCAGCTCGAACTCGGTCTCCCAGAACCGGACCACGTAAGGCTTCACGCCCAGAAGAGAACTTACCTCTCCGATTTTAAAGTAGAACTTGTCCGGGATTTCGGGAACTGCCACACCTGCCCCCGGAAACCGCCTACGGGTTCTCTTCGTTGATGTGCGCCTTCAGAATCTGGCTGGGCCGAAAGGTGAGCACGCGGCGCGCCGTGATCTGGATGTCGTCGCCGGTCTGGGGATTTCTCCCCTTCCGCGGACGCTTGTCCCGCAGGATGAAGTTTCCGAAACCGGAGATCTTGATCTTTTCTCCGTTTTTCAGGATATCCTTCATCGTATCGAAGATTGTCTCGACGATATCCTGCGACTCTTTCTTCGAGAGGCCGCCTACTTTCTCGTACACGATCTCCACCAGGTCAGCCTTCGTCATCGCGTCCCCCCTTCTGGTAGGAATTACGAAGTGCGAATCTTCCCGCCGAACCGATTCTCCAATAGATTTACTATCTTGGTATGTATACTATGGACATCGGCGTCCGTCAAGGTTCTGTCTTCCGCCTGGATCCGCACCCGGAATGCAACACTTTTCCTCCCGGCTCCGATCTTCTCCCCCGTAAATACGTCGAAAACCTCCGTATCGCGGATCTCGGGGGTGAGTTCCCGGACCATGGCCAGCACGTCGCCCACCGGCACGCTTACGGGGAAAATGCAGGCAAAATCCCGGGTTGCCGGCGGATACCGGGGAATCGCCCGGAATTGTGGCGTCCGGGGGAAGGAAAGCGCCGCCTGGATCCGGATCTCCCCGTAATAGGCCGCCCCGGGGATTTCCAGCGCGGATAACAACTCCCGCCGGACAGCGCCCACCCAGCCGATCACGGCCCCGTCCTTCCCTATTTCCGACGATTTCCCCGGATCGAGAAAGGGCCGGGAGACCGCCGGCATGAAGTGGAACGGCTCGCAACCCAGCAGGAGCAGAATCGACTCGGCGACCCCCTTGGCATCGTAGAAATCGACCGGGGCGCTGCCGCCGCTCCAGTTGCCGGCCATCCTGCGGCCGTACATCACGAATGCGAGGCGGGGCTCTTCGAAATGCCCCTCTACAAGGGATTTTCCGAACGCCTTTCCTGCTTCGAATATCCATAGATCGTCCTGGAAGCGCCGGATGCCCCCCTCCACGTTGTGCAAAAGCCCCATCAACAGGTGGGGCCGCATCATCGTGGTGTCCTCGGAAATCGGGTTGGCAAGCATGATCGCATCGGAAGGTTGGAATCCCAGCAGGGAGGCGTGCTTTTCCCACTCCTTCCCGGAGACGAAGGAGAAGTTGATCGCCTGGGAAAAGCCCCCCATGCGCAGAAATTCGGACGCTCTCTCCACTTCCGCGACGAACCGGTCGTCCGGGGAAAACTCGGGCGCACCCGATTCCGGGTACGTGGTCGGGATCGTGTCGTATCCGGAGAGCCGGGCAAGCTCCTCGACCAGGTCGATCTCCCGTTCGATGTCGAACCGGTGGGCGGGAACGGTGACCTTCCACTTCCCTTCCGCGCCCTCCGCCACGGAAAATCCGAGGCGCGCGAGGACCTCGGCGCACTCCCGGTCGGAATACTTCCGCCCGATGACCCGTTCCGCCCGGGCGGGTCGAAACGGCACCACCCTCCGATACTCCCGGTCTCCCCCGATGTCGAACGACCCCGTGGCGATCGTGAAACCGGACCAGCCGGCCAGCAGATGGATGGCGCGGTCGACGGCGTACATCGTGCCGGAAGGGTCCACGCCCCGCTCGAAACGGTAGGAGGACTCGGTGGACAACCCGAGGCGCCTCCCCGTCACCCGGATGGAAGCAGGCGAGAAATGCGCGCTTTCGAACAGAACCCTCCTGGTCGTCGGGAGCACCTCGGTGTTCTCCCCTCCCATCACCCCGGCCACCGCCACGGGACCCTCCCCGTCCCAGATGAGCAGCATCCCGGGCAGAATTTCCCGGGCCGTGCCATCCAGCGTCGTGAACCGTCGGGCAATCCCCGATTTCCTCACGTCGATGCGGTGCAAGGCGAGACGGTCGAGGTCGAAGGCGTGCATCGGCTGGCCAAGTTCGAGGAGCAGGTAGTTGGTGAGGTCCACGATGTTGTTGATCGGGCGGACTCCGCACAGGGCGAGGCGGCGCTGGATGGGGAGAGGCGAGGGGGCGATCGTGACGTCCGTGATGACGCGGGCGGAATAGCGCGGGCACAGATCCGTGTCCGTCACCATCACGGAGGCGATCTCCCCGATGGGCAGTCCGGTCCCGGCGATTGCCGCCTCCGGGAGGACGACCTTCTCCCCGGTGATCGCGGCGACCTCCCGGGCCACGCCTTGCACGCTCAGGCAATCCCCCCGGTTGGGGGTGATCTCGACGGTAAGGAGCCAGTCGGCCATGCCGATCGCAGGCGCGAGCGGGGTGCCCACTTCCGTTTCGGGGGGGAGTATCAGGATCCCGGGGGACTCCTCCGCCATACCGAGCTCCTGCTCCGAGCAGAGCATCCCTTCCGAGACCTGCCCGCGGATTTTCGCCTTCCCGATCTGCACGCCGTTGGGAAGCTTCGCGCCGACCCGCGCGAGGGCCACCACGTCCCCGGCTGCCATGTTCCTCGCGCCGCAGACGATGCGGTACTCCCCCCTGCCATCCGTGACACGGCAAAGGGAAAGTTTTTCCGCGCTCGGATGGGGCCCCATGTCGAGAATCCGCGCCACCACCACGTCTTCCATCCCCTCCCCGAGGTACCGGCAGGAGGAGACCTCCACGCCGGCCATCGTGAGGGCGTCTTGGATCTCCCGGGGAGAGAGGCGCGTATCGACGAACTCTCGGAGCCAGGAACAGGGCACTTTCACGTTCGTCCTCGTAACCGGTCGACGGTCGGCGTTCAGAACTGCGAAAGGAATCGGAGGTCGTTTTCGAAAAAGAGGCGGATGTCGCTGATTCCATGCCGCAGCATGGCGATGCGCTCCACGCCCATCCCGAAGGCGAATCCCGTGTATTCCTCCGGGTCGTACCCGACGAACCCGTAGACGGCGGGATCGATCATCCCGCAGCCGAGGATCTCGAGCCACCCGGAGTCCTTGCATACGCGGCAGCCGGAGCCGCCGCAGTTGACGCAGCGGATATCGACTTCCGCCGACGGCTCGGTGAACGGGAAGAAACTCGGCCGGAAGCGAAGCGGTTTGCCTTCGCCGAACATCATCCGGCAGAACTCGGTCAGCAACCCCTTGAGATCCGCCATCGTGATGCTCCGGTCGACGGCGAACCCCTCGACCTGGTGGAACATCGGGCTGTGGGTCACGTCGGAATCGCAACGGTACACCGCTCCCGGGGCGATCACGCGCACGGGCGGGCTCATCGTCTCCATCGTCCTTATCTGGATCGGGGACGTGTGCGTCCGCAGCACGAGGTCACCGCCCGGCCAGTCGATGTAGAACGTGTCCTGCATGTCCCTCGCCGGGTGGTCTTTCGGGATGTTGAGCGCCTCGAAGTTGTAGTAGTCCTTCTCGATCTCGGGCCCCCCGCGGACCGAGAATCCGAGGCGCTGGAAGATGGCGATGATCTCCGCCAGGGTCCGGGAGATGGGGTGGCGGTGGCCGATGGCGGGGGCGCGGCCGGGAAGGGTCACGTCTACCCGTTCGAATCCCTCGCGCGCCCTTCTCTCCTTCTCCCGGATCTCCTCGAGCCGCCGGGCAAAGGCCGCCTCGAGATTCGTCCTCGCCTCGTTTGCCGCGGCGCCGACCCTCTTTCGTTCCTCCAGGGCCAAGGAGGCGACGCCTTTCAGGAATTCGGATATGGCTCCCTTCTTCCCGAAATAGCGGCCCTTGGCGTCGAGGAGATCGCTCTCCGTCTTCGCGGAGGAGATCGCCCGCAGGCCTTCCTCGGCGAGGAGCGCGATCTGTTCGGTCGTGCCGGGCAAATGCCTGACCGCCTTCCCTATCCGAGGGCGGCCTTGGCGGAGTCGGCCAAGGCGCGGAACCCTTTCGCGTCGCTGACGGCCAGGTCCGCGAGGACCTTCCGGTCGATCTCGACGCCGGCTTTCTTGAGCCCGAAGATGAACTGGCTGTACGAGAGCCCGTTCTCTCGCGCGGCGGCGTTTACCCGGGTGATCCAGAGCGCCCGGAACTCGCGCTTCTTCGTGCGCCGGTCGCGGTATGCGAACTGCAGGGCGCGGGCGACGGCCTCCTTGGCGGAACGGAGCAGGCGCCCGTGCCCGCCCCGGAATCCCTTCGCGGCCTTGAGAACTTTGCGGCGTTTCTTGTGCGAATGTACCGCTCGTTTTACGCGTGGCATGGCTTCTCTCCCTCGTATTCCCGCGGGCTAGAGGTACGGCAGCAGGCGCCGAATGGATTTTTCGTTGGCCGGGTTCACCAGCGCGGACTTCTTCAGGTTCCGTTTCCGCTTTCTCGTCTTTCCGGTCAGGATGTGGCTCTTTCCCGTCTTGGCCCGCCGGATACCGCCTCTTCCTGTCGCGGAGAACCGTTTCGACGCACCGCGATTGCTCTTCATTTTCGGCATTACCGTTCCTCCTGTTTCCCCGCCGCGGCCGGCTTCTTTTCCGCCCGCTGGGGGGGTTTCCCCTCGGGTTTCTTGGACGTGTCGGATTTCTCGGATTTGCCTGGTTTTTCCGGTTTTCGCTTCTGCGCGTTCGGAGCGACGATCGTCATCATCGTCCGCCCCTCCATCTTCGGAGGGCTTTCGATCCGGGAGAGGTCGGCGACCGCCGCCACGATCGCTTTCAGCATCTCGAACCCGCTCTGCGACGCGTAGGACATTTCCCGACCCCGGAAACGCACCGTCACCTTCACCTTGTCCCCCTCCTCGAGGAACCTCCGGATGTGCCGGATCTTCACGTTCAGGTCGTGCTCGTCGGTCTTGGGCCTGACCTTGATCTCCTTGACGTGGATGACGGTCTGCTTCTTGCGTGCTTCCTGCTCCCGCTTGCTCTGCATGTACTTGAACTTGCCGTAATCCATGACCCGGCACACGGGCGGATCCGCGTTCGGCGCCACCTCGACGAGATCGAGGTCGAGGCTTCTCGCCCTCTGCATCGCTTCCTCGGTGGGGACGATTCCCAGTTGCTCTCCGTCGGCCCCTACCAGGCGAACCCGGGGAACGCGGATCTGTTCGTTGATTCTCGATTCCTTGGCGATGGCTCCCTCCTTTATGGTTTCCGGTTTTCTGTTTCTTTCCGCAGCGTCCCGAGGAACTCCTCGACGGACACCGGCGGAAGTTGCTCTCCTCCCCGCCTGCGCGGAGACACCTTGCGGTCCGTAACCTCCCGGTCGCCGATCACGATTGCGTACGGAACTTTGTCCAGCTGGGATTCGCGGATCTTGTACCCGAGTTTCTCGTTGCGGAAATCCCCTTCGGCCCGGTACCCCGCGGCGCGGAGGGCGGCGACCACCTCCCGCCCGTATTCGACATGACGGTCCGTGACGGTGAGAACGTCGACCTGGACGGGCGAAAGCCAGAGGGGGAAGGCGCCCGCGTAGTGCTCGACGAGAACGCCGAAGAACCGTTCCAGCGACCCCATGAGCGCCCGGTGGATCATGATGGCGCGGTGCTCCGCCCCGTCGTCACCGATGAACGCCACGTCGAAACGGTCCGGGTTGTTGAAATCGACCTGGATCGTCGAACACTGCCAGGCACGGCCCAGGACATCCTTGATCTTGATGTCGATTTTCGGGCCGTAGAAAACGCCCTCCCCGGGGTCTACCTCGTAGGACAGACCTTTGCGGTCAAGCGCCCGCTTGAGCGCCTCCTCCGCTTTGGCCCAGTTCTCGGGCGTCCCGGCGTATTTTTCCGGCCGGGTGGAGAGGAAGATCTCGTACCGGTCGAACCCGAACCGGCGCAGCACGAAGAGGGTGAAATCGAGAAGGGAGAAGATCTCCTCGTCCAGCTGGTCGGAGCGCAAAAACAGGTGCGCGTCGTCCTGGGTGAACCCCCGCACCCTCATAAGCCCGTGCAGCGTCCCGGACGGCTCATACCGGTAGACGGTTCCCAGCTCGGCGTACCGGACGGGCAGGTCACGGTAGGACCGCATCCGCGATTTGTAGATCTGGATGTGGAACGGGCAGTTCATCGGCTTCAGCTGGTAATCCTGCCCTTCCACCCCGATCGCGGAGAACATGCTCTGCCGGTAGTAATCGAGGTGCCCGCTCACCCTCCATAGGTCGATTCTCGCGATGTGGGGGGAGAAGACGAGGTCGTACCCCGCCCGGGCGTGCTCTTCCCTCCAGAAATCCTCCATGATCCTGCGGACGATCGCCCCCTTCGGATGCCAGAGGATCAACCCCGGTCCGATCTCGTCGTTCACGCTGAACAGGTCGAGCTCCTTCCCGAGTCTCCTGTGATCGCGCTTCTTGACCTCCTCCAGAAGGTGTAGGTGCAGGTCGAGCTCCTTCTTTTTCGCGAAGGCGATGCCGTAGATGCGGGTAAGCATCCGGTTCCGGGAATCCCCTCGCCAGTAGGCCCCGGCCGTGTTCATGAGCTTGTAGGCGCCCACCCTGCCGCTGCTCGGAAGGTGCGGTCCCCGGCACAGGTCAAGAAAGTTCCCCACGCGGTAGAGGGAAACGGTGGGGTCCGGGATATCGGCCAGCAGTTCCTCCTTGTACGGCTCCCCGGAAAAAAGCGCCAGCGCCTCCTCCTTGGACAAATCTTCGCGCAGGAAGGGGTCGGCGGCCCGAACGATCTCCCCCATTTTCTCCTCGATCCGTTTGAGGTCCTCCGGGGTAAACGGTTCCTCCACGTCGAAATCGTAATAAAATCCATTTTCTATCGCGGGCCCGATGGTGATTTTCGCCTCCGGGAAGAGCTCCTTGACCGCCGCCGCCATCACGTGGGCCGTGCTGTGCCTCATGATCTCGATTCCGTCGGGGTCCTGGACGGTCACCCACTCCACCTTCCCCTCCGCGGGAGCCCGGACGGCGAGGTCCCGGAGAACTCCGTCGACGCGGGCGGCGATCGCCACCTTCGCCTTTCCTTCATGTTCGGCAAGTTCCATGAGCGTCATCGCACCCGTTCCCGGAAAGCAAAAAATTCCCCGCACACCCGTACCCAGGCGCGATGGCTAAAAAAGGGTTCCACCGGGCAGGGAAAAGAAAATGGTGGGCGATACTGGACTTGAACCAGTGACCCCCTGCATGTCAAGCAGGTACTCTAACCATCTGAGCTAATCGCCCTCAAG
>Ga0209321_10000478_pt1 | contig 26017 bp, 19 predicted proteins | sample Rifsed16ft4_FD_184012 | JGI IMG/M metagenome (GOLD analysis project Ga0209321, IMG submission 184012) | Soil microbial communities from Rifle, Colorado, USA - sediment 16ft 4 - CSP-I_5_4 (version 2) | ecosystem: Environmental > Terrestrial > Deep subsurface > Rock core/Sediment | place: Rifle...
CGTTGTGGATTAGAGCGCGGCCGCGCCACCGTAGCTCAGCCTGGTTAGAGCGGCAGTTTCGTAAACTGCAGGTCCGGGGTTCGAATCCCTGCGGTGGCTCTTGTCGCCCGGTTTGAGGAACGACCGATTGGCGGGAGCCTGAGTCAGCGGCCTACGTGGCAAATGTCCAGGCGAGGTTGAGCCCCCCGATCGCGTAGAGGGCTGTAATGATGGCAAGGTCCCAAAGGCGGAGCGCCCTCAACGGCGACGCAAGGGCGACTGGGCTGATCGAAACAGCCACCGCCATCAGGACGGTGCTCAGGATGAAACCGCTCGCCCTCCTGCCCGCGTCGCTGGCGGCGGCAAGGTGAGCATCCGCCTCCAGCTGCTTTGCATCGACCTCCGCTTGCAGGTCATCCGCGTATCCGTTAAACGCGTCCCACACTCCGTCGAATCCGACCGTGCCGTACGCGTCCACGGCGTTCTCAACAAGCGCGTCGGAGTAGTACCCGTCGGCGTACCCGTACGTCGACTGGAGGAGGTAGAGGGCGATTGCGCGCTCTCGCGCCGCATCGTCGAACAGGCTTTGCGCATCCAGCTCCGAGGCGATGAAAGCATGGACTTCCGCGTCGACGAGGTAATCGAAGTCCGCATCGAAAATGCGCCCGACCTGAATGCTGCGCTCGCTTGCGAGACTCTGGGCCGCTAGGCCGGCGCGTGTCTCTTGGTTCACCCGACTCGACTCGAGGTTGTTGAGGAAACCGCATACGACAGCCGTAGCCGCGATAAACGCGATGAAGACCGTAATGCCCTTCGTGAGTCGATCCCCGCGCCCTGGTGCCTCGGCGGGAGATGGGGACCCCGATGACCCCGCATTCTGTCCGACGCTCATTCGTTCTCGCCTCCTTCACCCGGGGCTCCGGGACTTTCCGGCGTTCCGGCTCCCCGCTGTTCCTCGATCCACTGCATCGCGATGTCCTCCAGCAGGTCGAGCGGGATCGCTCCATTCCGGAGCACGACATCATGGAACTCGCGAATGTCGAACCGCGGCCGCAACGCCTTCTCGGCCGCCCCGCGAAGCTCGCGGATCTTGAGCTCCCCCATCTTGTATGCGAGCGCCTGGCCGGGCCACGCGATGTACCGGTCGACCTCATTCGTGATGTTCAGTAATGTCGACGACGTGTTCTCCGCCATGAAATCGATCGCCCGCTGGCGGGTCCACCCGAGCGCATGCATCCCGGTGTCGACGACGAGGCGGCACGCCCGCCACATCTCGTAGCTCAACCGCGCGAAGTCGCTGTACGGATCCTGGAAAAAGCCGATCTCGAGCCCGAGCCGCTCGGCATACAGCGCCCATCCTTCGATGAACGCGGTGAAGTGCGTGAACCGCCGGAATGGCGGGAGGTCCCCGAGCTCCTGCTGGAGAGCGAGCTGGAGATGGTGGCCGGGGACCGCCTCATGGAGGGACAGCGCTTCGATCTCATAGAGCGGCCGGCTCTTCAGGTCGTACAGATTGACGTAGTAGAAGCCCGCTTTCGTACCGTCGCCCGCGGGCGGGTCGTAGTACGCAGTCGTATTTCCGGGCGCCTTGAAGTCCGGGATCGCGCGGATGCCGTACGGCGTTCGCGGCAGCGTCTTGAACAGGCGGGGGAGTTCGCCATCGATTCGCTTCAGGACGTACGCCGTCTCCTTCATCAGCGCATCCGGCGTCGTCGCGTAGAACCGGGGGTCCGCGCGGAGGTACTCGATGAATTCCCTGAACGTGCCCTGAAACCCCGTTTTCCGGATGAGGGCCTCCATCTCCGCACGAATCCGTTTCACCTCGGACATCCCGATCTCGTGGATCCTTTCGGGGGCGAGCTCGAGGGTCGTATGGCGGTAGATGCACGACGCGTAGTACGCACGGCCGTCCGGCAGCGATGCCGCAGCGATGTCGGATCTGGCGGAGGGCAGGTACTCGTCGAGAACGAACCGGAGGAGGCCGGAATAGCCACCGACAACGGACGTCAGGATCGCGCGGCGACCCGCCTCGCGAAGGCGCTCGCACTCCTCCGTGGGAACCGAGGGCGGGAACTTCGCGAACGGCTGGTCGAGCGGGCTCTTCGTGGGGTCCTCGACGATCTGCGTGCGGACGGTGTCGTCCACACCTTCGAGAGTGACGCGCGCGGGGACCTGCCCGCCTCGGAGGCCTTCGCGCATGATCTCGACGTACTCCCCGGCGTATTCGCGGAACGCGGAGAGGCGCGCGATGTAGTTCTCGTACTCCCGGACCGTGTTGAACGGCATCTCAAGGAAGAGATCGGGGAACCCGCTGTGGAATCCGCTAGTCCGCGAGATCGGCATGCGATAGGCGCGGAACTCCATCCACTGAGTCCGGTTGTGAAGTTCGCGGCCGAAGAGGTCGTGGTTCAGCTGGTCCGAGGGCGACAGGTCGTCGCGGGGAATCGATTCAAGGCGTGCATGGAACCCGTGCAACCGCTCGATCCGGCGTGCGAAGTCCGCCTCCCTCACATGGGGGAGAAGATGGTCATACCGGTGATCCCCGACCCACGTCGCGAACAGCGGATCGTCCTGAAGCTGGTATTCCCATTGGTCCGCGAGGAGGTGCCGAAACGTGGCGGTGCTCGAATCGTCGCCCATGGCGCCCGGGATGGAGGGGGAGTGGCTTTACACCTTGCGCGCAGTCCGCCTCTACGGATTCCCGCCACCGGAGACCGGAGCGTGGCGCGCCGCGAGGAACGACGCGGTTCGGCTCAAGACGGCGTGGAGTCCACCCGCGACGAAGAACGCAGGGAGGCTCGCCCCGACGGGACTCGCCCAAAGGGGGCCCATGAGGACGTTCTCCGTGCCCACGAGGCCGATGCCGTTCACGGAAACGTACGTCGCGATCCCGAAGATCCAGGACACGAGCGCGATGCCCTTCACGGCGGGCGCGCGATCCGCGAACTCCGCCGCCTCGTACCGCTGGCGGACCCACTGGTCCGCGATGAGGACGCCGAGGAGCGGGACGAAGACGCCCCCGACGAACAGGAGGAACCCTTCGTAGAGGGCGGCGAAGACCTGCCACTCGCTCGCGATGGCCGACCCGACCACAAATGCGATGAGGGCGGTTCCGATCACGAGGCGGCGCTGGCTCGCGCGCGGCGCGATGTTCTGGGCGCTCACGGCCGTGCTGTACACGTTCGCGAACGCGTTGTCAGTCTCGTCGACGATGATCAGAAGGAGCACGAGGGAGCCCAGGACCGTGCCGACAATCGCCTGGACGAACGCGACAGGGCCCGCGCTCTGGTCTGCGAGTCCGAAGACAACGAGGATCGCCGCACCAAGGAAGTAGAACCACGAGTTGCTGAGCGTGTAGCCGAGGAACGTCCCCGCGAAGCTGTCCCGCGGCCGACGGGCGAAACGGTTATAGTCCGAGACAAGGGGCCACCACGAGATCGGCATCGCGATCACGAGATCGAGCCCGACCCCGAGGTTGCGGGTCCCCGCGCTCGGGACCGCGAAGAAATTCGTGAGGAAACCGGGGTGCGTCACGACGAGGTACGTGAGCCAGATCGTGCTCGCGACAACGAGCCAGACCGCGAACCGCTCGAGCCACTTCCGGATCACAAGGAGAGGTCCGCCGAGCGCGAGGAGCGTGACCCACACCGCGAGGACCGCAATCCAGACGTACACCGTGGCGGACCCGAGGAGCGGTCCGCTCACAAGGGAAAGGGCGATCCCCATGATCATGAACTCGAACGAGGCCCATCCGACGAGCTGGAGCGAGTTGATCCCGCTCGGGATCCACGACGCCTTCCGCCCGAGGACAGGGCGCAGGCTCACCATCGTCGGGACGCCATGGCGGGAGCCTGTGAGGCCCGCGGCGGCGAGCATGAGCGAACCGATCACGGACCCAAGGATGCTGACCCAAAGGACCTCAAACAGGCTCAGGCCGAGGAACACGAGGAGTGCGCCCGCGAAAAGGACGAGGAGACCGACCCCGAGGCTGAACCACAGGACGCCAAGGTCGATCGCACGGAGGCGCCGCTGGTCTTGCGGGACCGGGTCGACGCCCCACTCCGCGGGCTTGCGGAGCCACGACCCGAGCATCGGCCGAGCAAGCCTCGCACGTTACTTAACCCTGTCCCATTCGACCCCGCTGCGGGAACTTCTCCCGGGAGCGCTTGAGCGCGGTCACGAGCGGGAGTTCCTTCCCTGCGAGGAAGTTGATGAGGGCCCCGCCGCCGGTCGACACGTGGTCGATCTTCTTTTCGAGCCCGAGCTGCTCGACGACGGCGACCGTGTGGCCCCCGCCGACGACGCTGAACGCGGGCGAGTTCGCGACGGCCATGAAGATCTCCCGGGTACCGAGGGAGAACTCCTCCAGCTCGAAGACCCCCGCGGGCCCGTTCATGATGATCGTCCTCGCGAGGTCGATCTCGTTCTGGTAGTGGACGATCGTGTCGAGTCCGATGTCGTATACGGGGGACTTCGCAGGGAACTCGCTGAGGTGGAGGTTGCGGCGGACCCCCGCATCGTTCACGGCGACGTCGATTGGGAGTTCAACCCGGCCCGGGAACTTCGAGAGGATCTCCTTGCACCGCGCGACCTGCTCGTCGAGGTTCGACATCTCCCGCGAGAGGACTTCCACGCTCGCCGGCCCAAGGTTGATCCCTTTCGCGAGGAGGAACAGGTTCGCGACGCCGCCCGTCGTGAGGACCTTGTCGACGATTCCGTTCGCGAGCATGTGGCGGGTCACGGCGATCGAGTCGTCCGCCTTGACTCCGCCGAAGATCGCGACCTTCGGGCGATCCTGACTCTCCATTGCCTTCGTGAGCATCTGGATCTCCCGCTCCATCACGCGTCCCGCGAGGGCGGGGAGGACCTCCGCGAAGCCACAGAGGCTCGGCTGGGCCCGATGGGCAGCGGCGAACGCGTCGAGGACGAAGTATTGCGCGAGGGGTGCGAGCTTCCGGACCATCATCGCCTTCGCCATCTTCTCGAACTTCGCGTCTGCGAGGGCCTCCTCCTCGGCGAAAAACCGCGTGTTCTCGAGGAGGACGATGTCCCCAACCTTCATGCCGCGGATCGCGTCGATCGCATGGGCGCCGAACAGGCTGTCCACGTACCGGACCGGCCGGCCGAGGAGGGCGCTCATCCGGTCCGCGTGGGCCTCGAGGGTCGTGAAGTCGTCCCTCCCGGGCCGACTCTGGTGCGCGAGAATCGCGAGGCGGGTGTTCGCGAGGTCCCGGATCGTGTCGAGGTGCTCCCGGACGCGGGCATCGTTGAGGATCCGGCCCGTGCTGGGGTCGATCGGGGAGTTGATGTCGACCCGGAGCAGGACCGTGGAGCCGGCGACGTTGAAGTCGTCGAGAGTGTAGAAATTCCGGCCCATCGGCCGCGCGAACGGAGCCGCCTCGATTAAGCTTTACGTATGTCATTCGTGGAATCGGAATTGTTTTGCGCGGTGGCCGCCATGCGGGGTCGGGATGCCTCTACGGGAGCGGGACCTCGCACCCGCGATTGTCGCTCACTTCGAGGCCCTCGGCTACGAGGTCTTCCACGAGATCGAGCTCGGGGGCCGGAGGGCGGACCTCGTCGCGGAGAACGCGTCGGAGCTCGTCGGGATCGAGCTGAAGCTCCATGAATGGCGGAACGCCCTCCGCCAGACGATGGCGTACCAGCTCGCGGCGGACCGCGCGTTCGTCGCGTTGCCCCTGCGGCGCGCGCAGGACGCGCATCGGGCCCGCCATCTTTTCGACCGCGAAGGCGTTGGACTCCTCGCCGTCGGTCCGAAAAACGACGTCCGCGTTGTCCTCGCTGCCGCGCCGTCTCCGCGCCTGCTCCCCGCGCTCACGGAATCCGTGCGGATGCGACTCGAATTCGCGCGACTCGACACTGGACTCGAGGGCATCGCGGACGGATTGCACGAGTGATGCCGCCGCGAGACTCGGGCAGGCGATTCAGGCCATGCGAAGGTGCCACTCGATCTCTCGCAGGTAGGAAACGAGCTCCGCCTCGGTCGGCGCCATCCGGTTCGCGAGGTCGATGAGCTTGTAGAGTCCGGGAGGGAACTGGGTCCGCTTCCGGAGCGCCCGATTTAGCTCTTCGATCTGCCGAAGGAGGCCGGGGAATCGGTAGTTCGCAATCTGTGGCACAGACGCTCCGCTCTCCCGCACCCGCACCAGGCGGTGGAGCTTCGCCGCAGCGTCACGATATGCAGCATCTTCGATCGGCGCCCGCCCGACCTCAATCGCCTCGCGCCCGCACCGCATGATCTCGAGGAGGACATCGTCGAGGTCGTCATCAATCCAGATCCCGCGGGCCTCGAGCTCCGCCCGGATCTTCCGGATGTGGAGCTTGAGATCGAAACGGTGCGGCGGGCTTTCCTCGGAGAGCAACTGGAGGGTCTCCCCCGGAATGCAGTGCGGCTGTGGTCTCATGAATGTTCGCGGCCCGCAATGCCTCCGCGAGAACGAGAGCCCGGAGATTCCCATCGATGAGCTTCAGCCGACAAGATATTTAAGCGAGGCCCCTCAATGGTAACCCCCTTCGGGGGAGGCCCCACGGCTCGTCCCGGAATTCCAGAGGGCAAGGTGATTCGGCGCATCTCGGGCAGCGCGGACGCTCTCAAGCTCCTCCTGCTCGACCTCAAGAAGTACTCATTCTCCGGCTATATCCGCACGATCCGGGTTGCGCAGGGCGCACCGTCCGAGGGATTTGTCGTCCTCCTGTCCGGTGCCCCCGAGGTCGCCCTCCACTTCCGCGGCGACTCCGAGGACATCGGCCGGACGGCGCTGAAGAAGGCGTGGCAGGACTCGTACGACTCGAGCTGCTCAATCGAGCTCCATGCGAAGATCGACGTCACCGAACTCGTCAAGTCCCTTGGCCGCGGGGCGCTCGAGCGCGGCAAGCGCGCCGCGCGGAAAGGCCAAGCCGGCGAGAAGACGGGGCGCGAGGCCCTCGAGGCGAAGCTAGCCCGGTGGGTCGATGCGGGTTACGCCGTCCGCGACCTCGAGACGACGCTCCGCCGGTCGCCGGAGGAGGCGGAGGCCGCGTTCGCGACGTTCGAAGAGAGCCTGCGGCGGGCGGGAATGCTACGCGGGATCCTCCGGGAGCTCGACACGAGCGGCTTCGAGGTCCGTGTCGCGGAAATCGAGGAAAAGCTCCGGGACACGCGGAACCTCCCTGGGGCGGAGGCGCTGATCGAAGACCTTCGCCAGGCGATCGCCCGTGTGCGCCGGGAGGAGCAGGATCGCGCCCAGGCGGAGGCCCGCGAGCTCGAGGTGCGGGAACAGGCCCGGGACGTGCTCGATACAATCGTGCGGCATCGGAAGGCGGCGGGTCGCGACACGACAGACATCACGGAGAGCGCTGTGATCACCGAAATCAAGGAGCCGCCGATCAGCCGCGACGGACGGACGAACCTCATCCGACCGTTCACGTTCGACACGTTCGTCGTCGGGCCCTCGAACCGCTTCCCGCACGCAGCGTGCGGCGCGGTCGCGAAGTCCTCTCACAATTCCTACAATCCGCTGTTCATCACGGCGGGGCCCGGCCTCGGGAAGACGCACCTCCTAAACGCAATCGGGAACGCGATCCTTGCTGCGAACCCGGCGGCGACCGTGCGCTACCTCAGCGTTGAGGGATTCGCGAACGAGTTCATGGACGCCCAAGCCGACGGGACGATGCCGGAGTTTCGGGAGCGGTACCGGACGCTCGATGTCCTCCTCCTCGACGATGTCCACTTCCTCAGTGGGCGCGGCGACGTCCAGGAGGAGCTGTTCCACACGTTCAACGAGTTGTACAACTCGGGGAAGCGGATCGCCCTCGCAAGCGACCGCCCGCCGAAGCAGATCCCGGACCTCGAGGACCGCCTCGTCTCACGGTTCGAGAGCGGGCTCGTCGCCGACGTCCACCCGCCGGACTACGAGACTCGGATTGCGATCCTGCAGAAGAAGGTCCGGGATGGCGGCGTCGGGATCGAGGACGACGTGCTCCCGTACATCGCGAATCTCGTCCAGAGCAACGTGCGAGAACTCAGCGGCGCCCTGAACCGGGTCCTCGCGTTCTCCTCCCTGATGGAAGAGGCGCTGACTCTCGACATGGCGAGGGACGTGCTCCAGCACCTCGAGGGCAGCGAAGCAAGGCGAGACCACGTGCGGATCGACTCCGCAAACATCCCTCCTGGAACCGCGTACCTGGTGAAAGAGGACCGACCCGCGGAGTGCTTCCGGCTCTTTGCGCGCGTCGCAGGGAACGGCTCGGGCGGGCTTGTGATCACTCGCGCGAATCCGAAGCGACTCCGCGGGCGATTCCACCTCGATTCCGTGAAGATCATGTGGCTCACGGACCGGGAGGGCGACGCCGGGGAAACGGTTCCTCCGGTCCTCGAGCGGATCTTCTACGAGATCGAGGACCACATGAAGAAGACATCGCGAGGCGCGGTCCTCATCGACGGCGTCGAGTATCTCGTGAGCAGCAACTCGTTCGAATCCGTCCTCAAGTTCCTGCGGAACCTCGTGGACCACGTGTCGGAGAGCCGCCACACGCTGCTTCTCTCGGTGGGCCGGGGGACCCTGAAGGAACAGGAACTGAAGGTCCTCGAGCGGGAGATGGAAGTCCTCGCGCTCTGACGGATGCGGACCGACTAGCGCAACCCCGCCTCGGAGTTAAATGTCCGGACGTACCGCATCGCGTCGCCGTACTCTTCGCGCTTGAGGTGAATCGACGCCTGCTTGAGGAGACCGATCGCGCGCGTGAGGTCGCCGCCCCGCATTTTCATCTCGAGGAGCCGGTTGCGGGCCCGTTTCATCGCGTCGTTGAGGACCCCGGGAAGGACGTGCATGACCGCGCTCTTCGCGCGCTCGCCAAGGGTGGCGGCGCGCTCGTAATCCCGTCGGGCGAGCGATTCACGGCCTTGCCGGATGTGAGCCTCGGCCTCGCGGACATCGATGCCGAAGGCGCGCCCGTTCTCGACGAGGGTCTCCGCGTTCGTGAGGACCTCTTTCGACCGGTAATGGCCGCCCGCTTTCTGGTCGAACTCCTCGCGAGCTTGGGCAACTTTTCCGGACGAAGAAATGAAGTCCCCGCGCTCGAGGAGATCGATCGCAGAGGCCACGACATGCTCGATGTTCGGAACGTTCCCGGACCCGGCGGCCTTCGCTCGCTCGACCTCGCCAAGGAGCGTCTGGATCTGACCGGCAATGTGAACCGTGAAGGCCGTCTCGAGGTTGCTCTTCGCGTCCGCGACGAGTCGCACCGCGAGCTCGATCTCCCGGCGCTTCCCGGCCGCGATCGCGTCGTTGATCAAGCGCTTCGGCTCCTCGATGTCCACGCCGACCTGTTTCGCACTGAGGAGCATGGGCTTGACCTCGTTGACGAGGCGGGGGAGCTCCTTGTATAGGACGCGCCGATCCGTCGTGATCGGTGGAGACGACGCGGAATGGCGGGCGAACTTCACCCGCTCGATGCGCTGGGCCATCGATTCTCTGGCGGTTCCCGCCGGAGCGGGCATCTCCGACGTCGCCGCCTTGACCTGCTCGACGAACGTCACGCCGCACGCGAGGCACTTCGTCGTGGACGGGTCGACGGACGCGTCGCACACGGGGCAGACGAACTCCTCGACCGCTTCCTCCGCGAACTTTGCCCCGCAGCCTGGGCACACCGAGGCGTCCTCACCGACGGACGTCTGGCAGACGGGGCACTCGAACTGCACGGCCGAAGGCGCGGACGGCACCGTCGCGGCGACGGACGCGGAACCTGCACCAACCGCGGATGCGGATCCCGCGCGTTTCGTGGGAGCCTCGGTCGCGCCGCGCGCGACGTTCTTGAGGTTCTCGAAAATATCGGCCTTGACTTCTTTACCCTCTGAGATGGAGGCGATGAGGTCGTCGATGTACGCGCTCGACTGCGGCTTCACCCTGTCGAGACCATCGCCGGGGATGTCGAACAGCCGGAGGTCGGTGTCGCAGTGTGGACACTTCCGAGCGGCGGCGTCGATCGCAGAATCACAGACGGGGCAGAGCTTCGTCTCCCCACCAGCCGTACTGAACACCCCTGGACGACGCGAATCTACCGTTCCCGCCGATATATATGTATCGACATCTGTCTCGTCGATGAACAATCAGCGCGTTTTTCGCACCGTGAATACTGAAGAGGATAACGTTAAGTCGGTCGTCACGGCATGGGAACGTCGACGCTGCCCAGAGCCAACGCCATGGTGTTTCGCAATTCGATCGAAGGCCTCGACCGGGTCCTGAAGACGAATGTGGAAGCACCGAAGGTGATCCTCGTCACGGGCCCGCCGGGCTCGATGAAGACATCGTTCTGCTATGCCTTGATGTCTCGATATCTCCGGTTTACGGGGGAGTTCGGACTCTACACGACGCTCGAGGAGACCGTGCAGAGTCATCTGCGGAATATGGCGTCCCTCGGCATCGACGTGTCCCTCAACATGCAGATCTCGGACTTTACAGATCTCCGGGAGATCGACCAGGTCGTCGACCCGGACGACGCGACGGACTACATCGCGTTCATCGAAAAGATGATCGTGCACTACAAGAGGGTTCACGGGGATCGATTCCGCGTCTTTGCTCTGGATTCGCTCGGCGCGCTCTACTCGTTGATGCCGGAGCGAACAGACATGCGGAAGAAGCTGTTCTACTTCTTCAAGGTGCTCCGGGAAAACAATCTCATCTCCCTCATCGTGATGGAACGATCTCCGGGCGGCGAGGCAATGCTCCTCGGGAACGAAGGCTTCCTTGTCGACGGCATCATCCTCCTCGGCATGGATCGGTCGCGGGGGAAGCTCGTCCGGTACTTGCAGGTCGAGAAGATGCGGGCCGCCGAGCACTCGATGGAGAAACACGCAATCGAGGCGCGGAAGGGCGGGCTCGCCATCCTCGGGCCGATCTTCGAGTCGTCATCGTTGTAGGAATGGATTCTCACGGGAAAGGGATTAAGAACCGCATCACGGTTGGGCACGCCCCTGACCCAGGAGTCGGAACGTCATGTCTGCCGGCAAGTCGATTGCTGATCTCGTCCGCGAAATGGAGGACGCCATCAAGACCCGCGAGACGGAGGTGGCGAAGCACGAAGCCGCCCTCGCGGAGATGGAGGCGAAGCTCGAGCAAGAGCGGCAGGCGCTCGAGCAGGAGCGTGCGGCGTTCACCGATGAGCGGGACTCCATCGTCGGTCGTGAGAAGGGGCTTCGCGCCCGGGAAAAGGAACTCGCGGCGATGGAGCGGGAGCTCGGGCAGCGCGAGCAGGACTTCGAGGCAACGAAGCAGAAGGTCCTCGAGAAGGAATCTCAGCTTGTGAGCCGAGAGCAAGACACTGCGAAGCGGATCGAGAGCCTCGTCCGCCGCGAAGAGGAACTGTCCCGCAAAGACTCGGAGCACGCCTCCGCGAGCAGGGAGATTGCGACTCGAAAGAGTGAAATCGTCGCGCGACAGCAGGAAATCCTCAATCTTCTGAACGAGCAGAAGGCGATTATCGATCAGCAGATCCAGCGTGGCCAAGAGCTCCTGGCCCGCGAGCAGCGCGTCGCGAAGGAAGAGGAGACAATCGCCGCGGCCAAGGAGCGCATGATCGAGGAGCAGAAGCGTCTCACGGAGCGCGAGAAGAGCCTCCTCGGCCGGGAGCAGGAGGCGCGAACCTCGCCCGCGCCGACCCCGATGCCGTCCATACCCGCGCCGCGTCCGGTCGCAACAGCCACCCCTGCGGCCCCGACGGCGGCCACGACGAAGAAAGTCGAGCCTGCCCATGCCGTGGCCGAAACGACCACGACCGAGTCAAGCGAGATTCCCTGTCCCGCGTGCGGGACGATGATCTCGAACGACGCGATCATGTGTTACGCCTGCGGCCACCGCCTCCAATCGCAGCCCGTGGAGGGCGAGCCGGCGGAGATACCATGCCTGGCATGCGGGACGATGATCTCGAACGACGCGATCATGTGCTACGCCTGCGGCCACCGCCTCGCGGAGACGGACGCGGCGAAGAAGGTCCCCGCCGTGGCCACCGTCAAGAGAGTCCTGAAGAAGAGGGTCTTCTAGGCGCCGGCAAGAGCCTCAATGAGGCGCAACTTTCACGCATTTTCCGTCTCAGTTCTGATTTTCATTCGCGAACGTTTATACAAGTTCTTTCTATGGAGAAAACCGCGACGTTTTCGGTTCTGGGAATCTCTGGCTCTCGCGAAAGATAATTGGGCGGATACCCTTATATAAAACGGTCCGGCATCGGCGCCAAGAATGTCCTATCAGCCGCGCCCCCTCAAGATGCGTGACTGACCACCAGCGGCGACTGGAGGTTCAAGCGATGGAAGACAGGCCCCCCCTCGTGAGCAAGGTTTCGAGCGTTCTGATCGTTGCCCTTATTGCCCTCGCAGGCGTCCTGGGCACGATTGCTCTGTTTGCCGCCCCGACCCGGGCCGGCCCCTGCGATCAGGTCTCGGGGGTCATCACGGGCGACTGGGTGGTCAGCACCACGCAGGTGTGCTCCGGGATCCTCTACGTCGTCGACGGAAGCATCACGGTCACGTCGACAGGGAACCTGACCCTCGTCAACGGCGGACTCAAGTTTGTCCAGGACAGCACGCACAGGTACGCACTCACGGTGGACTCGGGCGGAGTTCTGATTCTCGACGACAGCATCGTCACGACGGAACCGCGCTCCCTTAGTGCGATCCTGAAACTCCCCTTCACCGTCAACGGCAGGCTCACGATGGTGAACGGCGCTGAGCTGAAATTCCCCGGCTGGCTCAATGCCTCGAGCGCGACGATCACAATCCGGAGCTCCACGATCACGGGTTGGAACACCGCCGACGTCACCCCGTGGTTCCCGAGCTCGGCGGATGACAACGATGACGCGCCCCAGATGACGTTCAGTTCGAGCACGGTCAGCATGTTCGACTCAACGATCACCCGGCTGTACGAGAACGTCACTGCGATCGCGCCGAGCCCCATGATGGCGATTACCTTGGCCGGCTCGACGACGTTCACGGCGGTCAACTCCTACATCGGTGTGGACTTCCACCCGGACACCGCGAAGTTCCACAACGAACTCCGCGCGGAGGGGACGTCGCGCGCGTTCCTGCTCGGCGTGACGATCGACCAAAACCAGTCGGACCTCGTGCCTCCGGGAGCCTGGATCCCTGCCTACGTCGCGACCTCGAGCGGGACGATCCAGATCTACCGATGGCTGAACGCCCTCGTGACGGACAGCACGGGTCTTCCTGTGAGCGGTGCGAGCATCTGGTCGCGGAGAAGCCCGTCATCCGCGACGGTCTCCTATCCTGACAACCCCACGCCTCCCTCTCTATGCCCGGGGACCGACATCCTGAACTACCTGCAGAAGACGTGCGGGAACTTCAACGTCACGGGCGAGGACGGGCGGGCGTTGATTCCCCTGTTCACGGAACAAGTAGACGCGTCCACGATGCCGAACGCCGAGTCGTTCGGTAACTTCGCCCTCGACGCGCGCCGCGACCCGTACACGTCGAGCGGCGGCGTCTCGTTCGACGCCTACCCGATTATCACGGTCGCATCGAACACGGAGTCCGTAACGGTGCCGATTACCGGCCTCACGTTGCCGCGACCCGAGCTGACGATCGATACGGTACTCTTCTTCCGCGGGACGACGCAGACGTCCGATGTCCCCGTAAACGTTCCGATCAACATCACCGCGACGGTGAACAACTCGGGCTCCGTCCAGGCCCAGAACGTTGTCGTCAGCTTCTTCCTCACGGATGTGGACTCGGACGGCGACGGCCGGATGGACGTGACGAAAGACGAATTCAACACGTCGGGCGTCTGGCTCGGCGACTACACGCTTCCGCTCGTGGCGCCAACCACGACTGCAGTCGCGTGGCTGATGTGGACGCCGGCGGGCGACACCGAAGTCAACCGCCCGATTTCCGTCGTCGTCGACACCCCGCCCGGGGATCCCCTCGGCAACGGCGCGGTTTCCGAGCTCACCGAGACGAACAACATCTACACAATATCCGTCCTCGTGCACGCCTGGCCGGACCTGAGCGTGGACGCATCCGAGGTGACGTTCCCGACGGGTCTGCCGATTGTCTCGAACCCGACGCCGATTGACGTACGGGTCCGGAACCTCGGCACTGCGGATGTCGTCGGAGCGACGGTGGCCGTCTACGAAGGCGGCACGGCGGTCAGCCAACCCGTTTCGTTCGACGTCGCCCGCGGGGCGTCTGCGGTCGTCCGCGTGAGCTGGACCCCTTCCGCGGCCGGAAGCCAGGCAATCGGAATCTTCGTCTCCGCGAGAAACGACACGGTCCGGAACACGGACTACGCCCAGGCGAATAACCTCGTGTCGATCACACAGACGGTCCAGACGCAGCCGAACCTTGAAGTCCGCGACAGCGACTACGCCCCAATTACGAGAACCCGCGGCGTCGTGTTCGGTCTGAACGTGATCCTCTACAACCTCGGTGACACGATCGCCGAGAACTTGACCGTCAGCATCTTCCTGGACGGCGACCCCACGATGATCGTCGGTCGCACGGACGGGGTGAGCGTTGCGGGCGGTGGCGAGGCGACGGTCACGATCCTCGTCACGGTGAACGAGGTCCTGACCCACGACCTCACGATCTACGCCGACTCCCACTCGTCGGGTGGGACGCTTGCGGTCGGTACCGGCCGGATCATAGAGGGTAATGAAGCGAACAACTGGGCGAACGTGACCGCGCTCATCGAGCCGCCCGCGGGCCAGCTCGTGATCAATGCGCCTGCGAGCTCTGGGCCGTTCCAGCCCGCCACGTTCCTGAATGTTCAAGGCTTCGTGACCGACACGAGCGGGAGCCCCATCCCTGGACTCCCGATCATCGTGGACCTGGTGGATGGGGGCGGCAACCTCGTGATAACGGAAACGACAACGTCCGAGGAGTCCGGCTTGTGGCGCGTCACGCTGGACATCCCTGAGACCCTGTTAGACGGGACGTACACGATCCGCGTGACCGTCCCGGCGAGCACGATCACCGAGACGATGCAGGTCCAGATCGAGCGGCCGAAGAGCTTCCTGTTCATGCCGTTCCTCGGCCTACCGATGCTCATCTGGCTCATCATCGCGATCGTCGCCGCGGGCATCGTGATCGGTGTCACTCTGTACTTCCGGGTGTACGGCCTCGGCAAGATGGTCGAGTGCGGCGAGTGCGGCTCGTTCATCCCCGAGGACTCCACGAAGTGCCCCAAGTGCGGCGTGGAATTCGAGAAGGACATGGCGAAGTGCTCGAACTGCCAAGCCTGGATCCCGATCGACGTGAAGCAGTGTCCGGAGTGCGGCGTAGAGTTTGCGACAGGCAAGGTCGAGATGGCGGACTACCGCGAGAAGATGCGGATGCAGTACGACGAGGTCGTCGCGAAGTTCCGCGAAGAGGCGCACCGCACGCTCGGACGGACCCTGACGGAGGCCGAGTTCGAGGACTGGTGGCGCAAGCAGCCGACGTTCGTCACCTTCGAGGACTGGCTCCGCGAGGAAGAGGAGATGCGCAAGATGGGCTCGAAGCCCTGCCCGTCGTGCGGAACCCTCAACTCCGTGACGGGCACGGTCTGTCACAAGTGCGGGACGTACCTGAAAGAGGGGAAGCCGTCCTCGAGTGATGCGCCCCGGGGTGGCCCACCGGGCGGTGCGCCGCCCGCAGAGCCGTCCCTCCAGAAGGTGATTCGCAAGGCCGGGCCGGGACCTGTCGTCCAGAAGAAGGTCATCAAGAGGCCGGCGGCCGAGCAGGGCACCACAGAGTCGCAGTCCGCGCCAGCCGATGAGGAGTTCTGAGCGAACTCCTCCCCTTCCCCTTTTCTCCCCCCAGCGAAGACCGAGTGAGCGGAGCCGCCGCATGAGGCTCGAGACCTGTTCCGACAATTCGGTCGGAACCGATGTACACACTGAGTTCGAGGAAGCGAACCGCTTAAGTGCCGTCGGCCATCCGGCCGCCCGTGGACCCGGACGCGCGCCGGAGCGTGGCCCTGCTCTCGCTCATCCATGGTCTCGTCCACGGGAACATCCTCGCAATCCCGATCTTCCTCTCCCTCGCTTGGCGGGAGGAGTTCCACGCGGACGATCTCACGCTCGGGCTCCTCGCGGCGACCGCGTTTGTCGCGTTCGGGATTGGCAGCATCCCGTTCGGGTATCTCGCGGACCGAAGGGGAGCGCCGCATCTGCTGCTCGCATGCGTGTCGGGCATCGCCCTGTCGCTCACCGCAGTTTCCCTCAGCCCGACGCTCCCGGTACTTGCCGCCTCCCTCGCCTCGGTCGGTCTCTTCTCCGGCATCTACCATCCCACGGGGCTCTCTTTCATCTCTCGCAGGGTGAGGGAACAAGGTCGGGGGATGGGGTGGCACGGGATGGGCGGGAGCCTTGGGATCGCCCTCGGGCCCGCTGTGGTGGGGGCCCTCCTCTCGTTCGGGATTCCCTGGCGTCCCGCTGCCGCGCTCCTCACCCTACCTGCGATCACCGCTATCGCGCTCTTGAGCGTGAGGCCCCTCGAGGATCCGGTCCTTGCCCCGCGGAATCCGAGGGGATTAGGGCAGGCCATTCTCTCGGTGATGAGCCCTGCGTTTGCCCTTATCCTCTTCGTGTATATGTTCGCGGGCGTCGCGTACTGGGGAAGCCTCACATTCCTCCCGCGCTTCGTCGGCCCCACTTCGTACGTGTTCCTCCTCGGCCTCGGGGCCGTCGGGCAGGTCCTTTCCGGCCACCTCGCCGAACGGACGGTCCCCGGACGCACCTTGTTCTTCCTCAGCGCAGTGGGGGCGGGGCTCCTCGCCTCCCTCGCGACGGGCGTTGCCCCGATCGTAATCGCGGGATCCTCGGCCTTTGGATTCATCCTGTTCTCCCTCGAGCCTCTCCAAAACACGCTCGTCACGCACGCGGTCCCGGCCGGATCCCGCGGCGTCGCCTTCGGCGTGACGTTTCTCAGCGTGTTCGGCGTTGGATCCATCGGGGCCGTGCTCGCGGGGTACCTCCTGTCACGGAACGAGCCGGGACTTTTGTTCCTGATCCTCGCCGCTTTCCTCGCCCTTTCGGGCCTCTGCGGATGGCGGGCGGGAATTCTGACACGACGGAAAGCGAATCCCTGATTCGCGTCACGGTTCGGAGAACCCTTCACCGATCCGTTGGTCTGGCGTCCGAAAGCGTTACTTACTCGCATCCGCGTGGCGTGTGAGAATGGGGAACAAGAAGATAGTTCGGGACGGCTACAACGCGATCGCAGCGAGATACTTCCGGGACCGGGCCAGGAACGCGCCCGACCTTGAGCTCCTGAAGGACTTTGCGGGTCGCCTTCCTCCCGGGGCTTGCGTGCTCGACGCAGGTTGTGGCGCAGGGGTCCCCATCGCAGAGTTCCTCAGCCGTTCGTTCCTCATTGTAGGGCTCGACTTCGCGCCGGCTCAGGTTCGACTCGCCCGCCAGATGGTCCCCCTTGGCGAGTTTCTGCAAGGAGACATCGTCGTCCTGCCCTTTCGGGAGGCCACGTTTGGCGGAATCGTCTGCACGTACGCGATGATTCACGTGCCCCGCGAGGAGCATCCGCGCCTCGTCGCCGAGTTCCGTCGCACCGTGAAGCCGTCGGGGCTGCTCTTCCTATGCATGGGTGCCAACGACTTGCGCGAGGACGCGGGCGACTTCTTCGGCACTCCAATGTATTGGAGCCACTACGACGCGCATACGAACCTGGAAATGCTTCGCGCGGCGGGATTTGAGATCTTGTGGTCGCGACTCGTGGAAGACGCGACGAGCCCGGGCTCGACCCATCTGTTCGTCATGGCCCGCGCGGCGTGAGGGAAGCGCCTACGACGTGGTCGCGATGCCCTGGGCCTGCAGCGTCTCGCGGACGATCTTGATCATCCCCTCGGGGTCCTTGTAGTACGCGGACACGATCTTCGCGACATCCCGGTAATTCTGGACGTTCGTCCGCTTCATGTACTCGAAGATATCGAGCCGGCGCTTGACCTCCTGCTCCATCCGCTTCTGGGTCCAGTTCCGCGCCAGGGAGATCTTCTCGTACACATACGAGTGGCCGCTGTAGTTGAAGGCGTCATCCGCGGGGTTCCACGTGTACGCGGAGTTCGTGATGAGCTCGTTGCTCTCTGGGTCCGTCCCGACGACCTCGATGAGGGCCTTCACCCGCCGCGTCATGTCGGTGCCGACCTTCACTTGAGCTTGAAGGAGGACGATGTCGAGCGCGGCAACGAGGGCCCGCGGCAGGTTGATCGGATCGTTCTCGAGCCGGTGGACCATCGCCTGCACGTCGTCTGCGTGGAACGTCGTGTACGCGGACTTCCCCGTCGCCATCGCCTGGAACACGACGAACGCCTCGGGACCTCGGACCTCACCGACCATCAGGTACTGGGGCCGCTGGCGGAGCGCCGCGGTGAGGAGGTCGAACATGTCGATCTCGCCCGCAGCCTTGCCCGTTGTGGCGGACCTCCCTCCGAACCCGGCGCGGGTGAGGAGGGGCACCCAGTTCTCGTGGGGGAGGTTCAGCTCTCGGGTGTCCTCGATCGAGACGATCTTCATCTGGGGCGGGATGAACAGCAGGATCGCGTTCAGGGTCGTCGTCTTCCCGCTCGCCGTACCCCCACAGATCAGCATCGACTGCCCGTTCTCGATCGCGAGCCAGAGGTAGGCCGTCATCTCCGGCGACATCGTCTTGAACCGGACGAGGTCGAGCGGCGAGAAGGGGTTCTCCCGGAACCGTCGAATCGTGAACGAGGACCCGCGCTTCGTGACGTGGGTTCCCAGGGTCGCCTGGAGACGCGAGCCGTCCGGGACGGTCGCATCGAGCATCGGTAGCGCGACGGAGATGTGCTTCCCGCATCGCTGCGCGAGCCACACGACGAAGGAGTCGAGCTCCTCCGCCGTGTCGAACTTGAGGTTGCTCGGGATGCTGCCGTACTTCCGGTGGTAGATGTAGAACGGAACGCCCACGCCGTCGCAGGAGATGTCCTCGACCTGCGTGTCGATCATCGTCACGTCGATGGGTCCGAACCGGATGAAGTCCCGGAAGAGGTAGTACATCACCCGCTCCTTCGAGACGGAATGAAGCTCGACGCCGAGTTCCCGGAGGAGGCCGTCGACGACCCGCCGGAGGTACTGCTCCTTTGCTGGAGGCGTTGCGTCCTCGAGGAGCTCGAGGGACTCGACGAGAATCTCCTTGAGGACGTCGAGCAACTCCTCCTCTTCCTCGAGGAGCTTCGGCTCGGTGACCTCGTAGAAATACTCGTTCGTCGTCGTGTCGTAGAGGATCCGCACGTAGGAGTAGTTCTTCAGGATTGGCTGGATCTCGATCTCGCTCATGTTCCGCTGGACGATCTTCGGGATCGTCGTGACCTTTCCGAGGGTCTCCTCCTCGACGCCCGTGAGGCGGGGCGCGAGGACCTTCACGCCGCGGCCCCCGAGGAGCCGATGGAAGTACTTCTTCTTCACCGCGTCCAGGGCCTCGAGGACCTTCGAGCGCTTCGCCTCCTCGACTTCCTGGAGCAACCGCTTCGCTTCGGCCTGCTGCCCGGCGAGCGTCCGCGTGCGTGCGCGCAGCTCGGTCTCCTTCTCCGACAGCTCTTCGAGCTCCTCTCGGTACTCCTTTCCGGCGCTTGCCATGCTTCACCTCAGATGAATTGGAACGCGACGACGGCGAACACCAACATCAGGAATGAGTGCTTGAGACCGTTCGGGATCTTCCCGTTGTCCAGCACGCCCGCCAGGATCCCGTCCCCGAGGCCGTGAACGAAGACCGCGACGAAGAACGCGACCTTGATGTTGAAGATTACATCTGGAAGGTTCCGCGCGAGCGGGCTCTCAATCGCGGTCTGGGCGTCCGTGAGGGACTCGCTCGCCTCCCGCATCTTCGGGAGGAACGTCGCGTTCAGGATCCAGATCGTGACGAGGAACACCATGAACGAGATGTAGATGACCGCGATGTATGTCGACATCGTGATTCGCCGCTCGTCCTGCGTGAGCTGCGCCTCCTTCGCGTCGTGGCTTACCATCGTGAGGACGTCCGCGACGTCGCCGCCCGCGTCGCTCGACTTCACGATAATCGAGACGATGCGGCCCACCATCGGGGTCTTGACCCGCTCGGAGAACAGCCGCAGCGCCTCCGTGGCGGGCACGCCCCAGCTGATCTGGGCAGCCATCTTCTTGATCTCGGGCGTGAGCTTGCCGTAGCGGCCGCTCGAGCTCACGACGATTGCCTCCGCGAGGGTCATCCCGAAGCGCCCCGCCTCCGCGACATCCCGGAGGAAGTCTGGAAGCCGGCGCTCGATCGCCTTGATGTCCCTCTGCTTCTTCCCGAGGAAGAAGCCGTACGGCCCGATGAGGGCCACGACCCCGACCGTCGCCCACGTGAGGAACCGCTGGATCGCGAGCTGTGTGCTCGTGAGCCTCTCTGCCGGGTCGACGGGGCGGAACGAGAGCTGGATGGAGTCGATCAGGTTCAGGAGCGCGATCATCATGAACGCCGCGAACAGGACGACCCCAAAGAGAATGACGAGCCGGGTCCGGTCCTTCTTCTCGTAAAGCTTGACCTTTGCCTCCTGGAGCTCGGGGCGAACCATCTCAGGCCTCCTGCTCCATGTTCCAGATCACGAAGATGAACCCGAACTGTGAGATCGGGATCATCAGGCCCACGACGACGTACAGGAGGGTCAGGACAAACCCGCTCTGCGTCTTGCTGATGAGGGCCATGATCGCCATGATCACGACGAGGAACAGGGGGAACGCGACGACGACGGTGACGAAGGACTCCGCGAGCATGCCGAGGGTCTCCATCCGCTTCCGCATCTCGAGCCGGTCCTCCTTCTCGAACTGCTCCGCCTTCATCAGGAAGTAAGGCTTCAGCTGGCCGCCGCTCGTGCTCGTCGTGACGACGCCCTGGAGGAAGTCCTGGAACTTCGAGCTCGGAGAGCGTCCAGCCGCGTTCCGGACTGCGGTGAGGATGTCGACGCCGAGGAGCTCCGTGTCGCGGGTGATCCACTCCGCCTCCTTCGCGACCTCGCCGTAGACGGGCTGCTTCGAGAGTTCCTTGAAGATCACGTCCACGGGGACGTCCGCAGACGCCATCGCGGAGACGAACGACATCGAGCCCGTGATCTTCTTTTCGATGAGTTTCCCGCGCTTCTTCGCACGGCTCGCGGGCTTGCCTTTGATGAGGACGGGGAGGCCGAAGTAGGACGCGTACGTAAACAGGCTCGGGAGGATCGCGATGAGGCCCGCGAAGAGGGCGATGGTTGTGATTGAGACGCCAAGGAGTGCGAACACAATGCCGACGAAGAGGGCCGCGACGAAGGAGGCGACCGCCGCGATCGTCGTGTTGAGCCAAGCGATCGCGAGGTACTCCTCCGGGCGGAGCTTAATGTGGGCCTTCAGGAGGTTGTCCTCGAGGTCCTGGTTCTCCTCGTAGTGCGCCTGGACGAAGCCGCCAAACGTCCGCCACGCGAGCTCCTGCCACGATGAGAGCGCGACCGTCACGGGCTTCGCGCCCTTCGGGAGCCGGATTAGCCGGTGGGCCTTCTCGATCTTCTCCTCCCCCGGCCGGAACCGCTTCGTCTTCGCGAGGGTCCGCTTCGTCTCGAGCTTCTCGAAAGCGGTCGTGCTAGCCAGTCGCCTCACCTCCCAGGGCGGGCGCCAGGATCGGGACGCTCGCGCGCGTCCATCCCATCTCGTTCCGGATCCGCTTCGCGGTCTCCTCCGGGTCCTGGTAGTACGAGATGACAATCTTCGCGATCTCGCGGAAGTCCGTCACGTTCTTCTGCGTCATGTAGTTCACGATGTCGACGCGGCGCTGGAACTCCGCCTCCATCTCCTCGTGCGTCATGTTCTTCATTTCCATGATCTCGTCGAAGAGGAATGAGTGGCCTTTGTAGAGGAACGTGTCCGTGGCGGGGTCCCATTCGTACACCGTGTTCGTGATGAGCTCGTTCGTCTCCGGCTCGAAGCCGACGAGCTCGACGACCTGCTTGATCCGCCGCACGATCGAGTCTCCGATCCGCGCGTGGGTCTGGATCACGACGAAGTTCAGCGCGGTGAGGAGGATCCGGGGCGTGTTGATTGGAGGGTTCTCGAGCCGGTTCACCATCGACTTCACACTGTCCGCGTGCATCGTCGACATCGTTGGGTGGCCCGTCGCCATCGCTTGGAACATTGTGTACGTCTCCTTGCCGCGGACCTCTCCGACGATGATGTAGTTCGGACGCTGCCGTAGCGCGGCGCGCACGAGGTCGTACATGTCGATCTCGCCCGCCGCCTTGCCGTTGGCTGCGCGTTCGCCGATGCCGGACCGCGTCACGCCCGGGATCCAGTTCTCGTGCGGGAGGTTGATCTCGCGGGTGTCTTCGATCGAGACGATCTTCGCGCCGGGACGAATGAACAGGCCAGCGCTGTTCAACGTCGCGGTCTTGCCGCTCGCCGTGCCGCCGCAGATCATCATCGACTTTCCGTGCTCGACCGCGATCCAGATGTAGGCGACCATCTCCGCGCTCGCGGTGTTGAACTTGATGAGCTCGACGGGGGTGAACGGCCTTTCCTTGAACCGCCGGATGGTGAAGCTCGAGCCGCGGGTCGTGACCTCCTTTGAGTACGTCGCCTGGATACGGTGGCCCTCCGTCGACGTCCCGTCGAGGATCGGGCTTGCGACGGAGAGCTGCTTCCCGCACCGCTGCCCGAGAGACACGGCGAAGCTGTTCAGCGCACCGTCATCCGGGAAAAGGACGTTCGTCTTGATCGACTCGTACTTCTGGTGGTACACGAACAAGGGGATGCCCGTGCCGTCGCACGAGACGTCTTCGATTCTCGTGTCGTGCATGAAGGCGTCGATCGGGCCGTAGCCGACGAAGTCCCGGATGATGTAGTACACGACCTTGTCCCTGCTCGAAGGCTCGAGCCGAAGGCCGCGGGACTTGATGAAGGACTCGACTGCCTCCTTAAGGTATTCCTCCTTGTCCTTCGCTGCCATCTTCTCCCACTCGTATTCCAGCGTGCGCGTGAGGGAGTCCTTTAACATGTCCAGGAGCTTCCGCTCCTTCTCCTCGAGCTGGGGCTCCCACACTTCGTACACGTACTCGGAGCGGTCGTGGTCGTAGATGATCCGCGAATACGCGAATGGATCGTGGACCCGGTAGACCTCGACTTCCTCGATCGATTTCACGACGACTTCAGGGATGCGGGTGAAGGCGGACCCCCGGCTCCCTGACCATTCGATCTTCTCGGAGAGCGCTCCCTTCGGCATCATGACCTTCTTCATTCTCGCCATGGTGTCGCTCCTAGATGCTCACGTCAACGCACCCTTGTCCGCGATCTGGATATTCACGAATGCGACCTGGACCCGGAACACGGCGACCTTCCCGACGAACGGGTCCACACCGTTCGGATCGTTGAAAATCTGGACGATTAGGAAGTATGTGAACTGCTGGGGGTTCCAGGTCGTGCGCACCCGGTAAAAGGGCGTGGCGATGTCCACGGCATCGTTCGCGAGGAGTGCGTAACTGTACCCGGGGTACAACGGGTTGTTGAACCGCTCCCGCGGGACCCCGAACGCGTCCGCGAGTGTCCGGTTGAAGAACCCGACCCACGCGACGCCGTAGGGCGTCGTGCTGTTGATCCACACGTCCGACGTCAGGCCCGTGTAATCCTGGCGGTCGACGCCTACGAGACCCGCATGGATTCCCTCCGTCGTCGTGCCCGAGACGGAGCCGAGGCCGAACAGGCTGATCTGCGTCCACGCGAGCTCGATCGATTCGTCCACGATGTTGATCACGAGGGTCGGTTCCGCGCGAATCGACTGCCCGTCGCCCTGGAACCGGACAACGGCCCCGTTTTCATAGATCAGCGTCTGGTGGAGGAAATATCGGTTGAACACATCGAGAGTGATCCGTCCCGACGAGGACTGGTTCACGGCCTGCGGGACCCCCCGGATCGAATAGACGAACTGGGTCGTCCACGGAGAGGAATCGGATCTGAGCCCGAGGTCACCGATCGTCGGAGACGTGAAGATCGGAATGCCGTCGACACCAAGCGTTACGGGAGCGAACGTCGTCACGGGGATGTACGGGAGGCCCGCGTTCTCCGCGGTCGTCGCGGAGAGGATCTGCAGGTCGACGTTTCCCTTCAGGGCGGCTATCTGCCCGAACGCGCTCGACATGTGGGCCGCCTCGGCTTCCTTCATCCAGACGGGCACGTATTGGTTCACGATGAGGCTGAGGAACGTGAGGAAGACGAGGAGCGCCATGATCGTGCCGACGGTCGATGCGACGCCTGACTCGTCGCGCTGGAGGCTCCGGATCCTCTTCATAGAACAGCACCTAGCAGGGACACTCGAGGGGCCTACAAGTGCGTCGAACCCGGCGGATTCTATTTATAAGCTTCGCCCCGAAAATCCATCGTTGAGAACAGCACGTTCTATGGAGAAAATCGACACGTTCTCAGAGGCGAAAATTCGGTGTTTTGGTAGGTCATCGAGCGGCACCCGAGAGGCCGGGGCGGACACGTCCGGCAATCGTGCAGTTACCCATAAATATGGGTAACTCGATCTGGTCGATGATGCAAATCGGATGCGGGATCCGCACGAAGGCCGTGAAGGGCCGGAACTACGTGTACTTCTGGCACTACGAGACGCGGGAGGGTCGGCGGCGGCCGGTATTCGACTATGTCGGCCCTGCCCGTAACCCGGACTCCTCGCGGAGGGCCGTCGAAGCGATGGAGGCGTACGCGCGAAAGGCAATCGAAGAAGCCCGCCGGCGGCTTCAAGTGCGGAGGGCCGCCGCCTTCGCAACGGCGCGGTAGCAAGTTACCCATGAATATGGGTAACGGGCTTGGGTGACCCCGGGCCCGCCATGGCCCGACGACGACGTCCTCCGGACGGAAACCTTTTGACCCGCCGGCCGTTCGGCTCCTTCGCGCCGCGGTAACTCAGTTTGGGAGAGTGCGAGACTGAAGATCTCGAAGTCGCCGGTTCGATCCCGGCCCGCGGCATATTCCCTTTTCGCGCCATGCTGGATCAACACGATGGTCCCGAGCCCGCGGCGGCGGATCGAGGTGAGCCGGAACTTCGCCTAAGATTCGAGACGCGGGGTCACCGTCGCCGGGACGGGACCCCCGAACCGAACGTCAGCGTCCGGCTCTTCTCAAGACTACGAGCGCCGTCGTCGTGATCCATCGACTCGGGTGTCCGGGAACCTCGAGGCCAAACGGATAGAACGGGCCGCGGGTCTGGTACTGTGGGCCCTCCGTATCGGGATGCAGAGCGTCCAAGTTCCAGCTCCCGTCGCGGTTTCGCATCGCTTCGAGCCTGTCGAGGGCGGGGCGAATCCGGGGATCACCACCGTACCCCAGCGCTGTGAGCACATCGAGGCCGACCAGAATGTCGTAGTAATAGTGGACCGGATAGTGCAACCTTAACCATGGTGCGTACAGATTTCGTCCTTCGCGGAGCAGGCCGCGTCCGAGGTAGAATTCCGCCCCCCGCTCGATCGCGCGCAGGACGGGCGCTGAACGCGCACTGGGAGGTAGCGCGCCGAACGCGGCCATGGCCTCCCAGGCGTCTAGTGTGCCGGTGCGGGACCGATCGCAGTGCCAGCCTCCGTCCGACTTCTGATGCCGGATTAACCACTTGATGGCAGGGCGCAAGCGGGGGTCCTCGAGGTAGCCGAACCGGACCAGCATCCTGACCGCGTTTCCGGTGAAGCACACCTCGCTCCCGCGATAACCCAGTCCACCGGATGGACCTGAGAAGCGGCGGAAGAACAACTCCACCGCTTTCGCAATCCGCGGGTGCTTCCCGTTGACGCCGAGGTCGGAAAGCACGAGGAGACGCCAGTTGGTGGCGATGTACTTGGGACGGTAGAGTTCGTAGGCCGATGTGCCGTGGGTGTCCCATTGGCCTCCGGGGTGCTGAAGGCGAAGAATCTCGGCGGCCCAGCCCTCTCTCCCAATCTGCCTCTTCGCGAGAATCACCTCCGGATCGTCGGCAGGCTTGTCGAGAACCTCCCGCAGAACGCGATGCGGGACGCTGGGATCCGCTTCCTCGTCAAGAAGCCAATTTCGGAGC
>Ga0209321_10000481_pt1 | contig 25928 bp, 32 predicted proteins | sample Rifsed16ft4_FD_184012 | JGI IMG/M metagenome (GOLD analysis project Ga0209321, IMG submission 184012) | Soil microbial communities from Rifle, Colorado, USA - sediment 16ft 4 - CSP-I_5_4 (version 2) | ecosystem: Environmental > Terrestrial > Deep subsurface > Rock core/Sediment | place: Rifle...
CGGACGGCATACGCCTCGCGTGGGCCTTGGAGGACGACTCAATCCGCCTCGAGACCTTCGTCCGGCCCGGCCAGTTGATTGTTGCGGCGAAGGTCGCCTCACCCGACCAGTTGGATCATGCGACGAGGCTGGGCCACCAGCTCTTCCAGCACATTGTGCGCGAGGTGGCCCGCGAATCGTACTCCGGAATTAGCGGTTAGGCCTCTCGGCTGCTGGCAGTCCAACCATATTGCCACCATATTGACGTAGAAGTATTATGTCGACCATAGAAGCTTAGCTATGGCCTCAATTACAACGACGATTTCGCTCCGCAAGGAGACCAAGGAGTTGCTTCGGAAGTTCGGGTCCAAGGGACAAACCTACGACGAGGTGATCCGGGAGCTCATCGAGAAGGCGTCCATCAAGGAAGACGATGCGCGTTGGAACCGGATCCTCGATGAAGAGGAGTTCATCCCGTTGGATGAGCTATGACCGACCGCGTCTCGAGCGAGGTCTGGGCCTGCTCACGCAAAAAGAGAACGCTACAGCCGGACATGTTCAAGGAAATTGGAAGGCCCGCATGCTCGGCTTCGCCGCAGGCCGGCCCCGCCCGCCCGGACCCTCCGCGAGTCCTCCGAGCACGTGGAGCCGGCCGCGGAGCGTGACCTCGCTCACACCGCTGACCCTCGCGATCTCGGTTTGATGTCGGGGCTCGCCGCATGACCGAGCGGCCACGTAAATCGCCACGGCGGCGGTCCCCACGGGGGACACGGAGCCGAAGGCAACGGTCGCGTCCAGCCACCGGAGGATTCGCAGGGCTTCCGCCTCCACCGGGTGGCTCAGCCCGAGTTCCGTGCAGAACCGATTCACGTAGTCCTGAGGCCGCGGGAGCGGGGCGGCCCGGAGGGCTCGGGCCCGGACGAGGCCCCGATAGTCTCTCGCGATCGTCTTCCTGGATACGCCCGTCATGCATTCCATTTCGTCGAGCGTGCGTGGGACGCCGCAGATCCGGCAGGCGGCGTAGACGGCCGCGGCAATGAGTCCCGTGATGGATCGCCCCCGGGCATATCCGCACTCGATGGCCTTCCGGCAGATGAAGCCGGCCTCGTCCTTCACGGAGTTCGGGAGGCCCATGTGAGAGACGATCCGGTTCAGGCTTCGCACCGCGTCCCGCAAGGCGCGTTCCCCGCGGCGGGTGGAGCCAGAGACGATCTGCAACCTCCGCAACCGATAGAACGTACTCCGGTCTCGCTCGGGAATCCTCTTCCCGCGGATGTCCCGGGTCGGGAACGGGAGGACGGTCGTCAGTCCGGAGGCGCCCATGAGGGCTTTCCGGGGCGGTCCCGTCCGCGCGAGCCGGTCCGCCTCCTCGATGGGGTGGGCAGCCCACTCGGGTCCCGGATCAATCTCCCTTTCCGCGAGGACGAGGCCGCAGGCTGCACAGACCAGCTCGCCGCGGCTGTAATCGCGTACGAGGTGGTCGCTCCCGCACTCGGGACATGACCGTTCTTCCTCGACCGAAGTTCGAGACCCTGTTCCGCGAGACATCCGTGTCCTCCATGGACTCGCGGCGACCCCACTCCTGCTATAATCCACCTAGTACTCGGTATAAATATTGGCTGTACGGGAGCTGCGCGCCGGCTTCGAGGCCGCGCACGCGCCGGGCGGACATCGGTATTGAATGAGCACAATCGTCTAGTATCTCCTGCCCGCCTTAGTGGGATGACTCGACGGCGGGTGCCGTTGGAGGAGGGACGAACACGGCAGCAACGGGCGGGGTGCCCGTCCTCATCCTGAGGGAGGGCACGCGGAGGGAGCAAGGCTCAGGAGCCCAGGCGAACAACATCGCGGCGGCACGGGCGATCGCGAACGCGGTGCGATCGTCTTTGGGGCCCCGAGGCATGGACAAGATGCTCGTGAGTTCCATGGGCGACGTGACAATCACGAACGACGGGTTCAAGATCCTGAAGGAGGTCGACGTGGAGCATCCCGCGGCGAAGATGATTGTCGAGGTCGCGAAGGCCCAGGACCAGGAGTGCGGGGACGGCACGACGACGGCAGTCCTCCTCGCCGGGGAGCTCCTCGCCAAGGCGGAGGACCTCATCGAGCAGCGGGTCCACCCCACGATCATCGTGGCCGGCTTCCGTCAGGCCGCCGCGATGGCCCAGGCGATCCTCGAGGCGAAGACGGAGAAGGTGAGCCTAGAGGACCGGGACACGCTGATCCGGATCGCGGAGACCTCGATGGGGACGAAGGCCGTGAGCGTCCATCGGAAATTCCTGGCGGACATCGCATACCGCGCGGTGAAGGCGGTCGTGCAGGAGCGGGAGGCGGGCTGGTACGTGGACGAGGACGACATCCAAGTCGTGAAGAAGTCGGGCGGCGACGCGACGGACACGGAGCTCGTCGAGGGGATCGTCCTGGACAAGGAGCGCGTCCACGCCGGCATGCCCGCCCGCATCGAGGGCGCGCGGATCGCGCTGCTGAACGCAGCCTTGGAGGTCAAGAAGACAGAGGTGAGCGCGGAGATCCGGATTCGCGACCCCGCGCAGATGCAGGCCTTCCTGCGGGAGGAGGAGAACATCCTCCGGAGGTATGTGGATGCGATCACGGCCGCCGGGGCCAACGTGGTCCTCTGCCAGAAGGGGATCGACGACCTCGCCCAGCACTTCCTGGCGAAGGAGGGCATCTACGCGGTCCGTCGGGCGAAGGAGAGCGACATGAAGAAGCTCGCCAAGGCGACCGGGGCGCGCATCGTTTCGGATATCCGCGAGCTCGCGCGCGGGGACCTGGGCGCCTCGAGGGAGGTGTACGAGCGGCGGATCGGCGAGGACAAGATGACCTTCGTCACGGGGTGCAAGAACCCGAAGGCCGTATCCATCCTGATCCGGGGCGGCACGGAGCACGTGGTCGACGAAATGGAGCGGTCCCTCGAGGACGCGATCAGCGTCGTGGCCCTCGCGGCGGAGGACGGCGAGTATGTGTACGGCGGCGGCGCGATCCAGATGGAGCTCGCCCTGGGCCTTCGGGAACAGGCGGCGTTCGTCGGCGGGAGGGAACAGCTCGCGATCGAGGCTTTCGCGAACGCCCTCGAGGCGATCCCGCGCACCCTCGCGGAGAACGCGGGGATGGACCCCATCGACGCCCTCATCGCCCTACGGCGGGACCACAACGAGGGCAGGCAGGCCGTAGGGGTGGACCCCTTCCAGATGAAGGCCGCGGACATGAAGCCCCTCGGAGTCATGGAGCCCGCGCGGATCCCGAAGCAGACAATCGCCTCGGCCACGGACGCCGCGGTCATGGTCCTGCGCATCGACGACGTGATCGCGTCGAAGGCCCCGAAGCCGGAGGAGAAGGGCAAGGGGCCCGAAGGGATGCCACCCTCGGGTGGGTTCGATTGAAGGGTTTCGCCTCCCTCCCCCCGGCCCAAGTGGGCCTCGCGGCGAGGGCATGAGCTCGGGTCTGTGGGCGTCTCTGCCTGAGGGGTCACGCACGAGGCGACTCGAGGGCCGCCACACGCTGCTCGAGTGCATCCAGGCGCTTCACGAGCGCCGCAACCGCACGTTTGACGGAGTCCAGTTCTTCCATTGCGTGGAAGACGAGGGACACGGGCTCGCCGCCCCTCGGCGCCGGCATCGGCTGTTCGGGACCGGGCGGGATGTCCCCCGGTCCTCGGGGCTTGGGAATCATTGCACCCTATCTAGGGGTACGCGGAGGATTTGAACCATTCGCCGCGGGACTCAGGCCTCGCTCCTGCTCGTTCCGATGTTGAGGGGCGTCCGGAAGGCATCTCCGGACGGGCTCAGACGGATCACGCCCGCAATCCGGTCACGTTCTTCTCGTAGGACAGATCCTCGAACCGCAGGCCCAGGTCCCTGGCGTACGCGTAGGCTCCGAGGATCTCCGCGGGGGCGGGCCGCCTCGAGAGGGCTCGGTACCGATCGTCGTACCTGGGGGAGAACCGGTCGCACGCGTACTCGGGACGGTACTGGTCCATCACATTCACCAGGGCGTGGGGCGTGTTCTCCGCGATCCAGTCCATTACGGGCTTCGTGCAGCATTCGACGTGATGGGGCATGATCAGGTGCCGAATCACGAGGTCCTCCCCCCAGTCGTACGCGAGCTTGTGGTTCCGCGCGACGGTCTCGAAGTACCAGGGGGTGCGGGACAGGAAGACCGCGCACTTGTCGTTCCCGAACTTGAAGTCCGAGAGCCAGACGTCCGTGAGGGGCCTCAGGATGCGCATCGTCTCGGGGCTCATGAAGAAGTTCGAGTTCCAGAGCAGGGGGACGTTGAATTCCCCGTCATAGACTCCCCGAGCGGCCGCCCGTCGGACAGGCCAGGAGACGTCCGTGGAAACGCTCTGGACGTACGCCAGGTCCTCCAGGCTCGGAGGTGCGCCCAAGAGCCGGATCGCCTCGACGATCGTGTGCAGATGGACCGTCGGCTCCCCGCCGACCCAATTGATGTTGTGGCAGCCCGCCCGTCGTAGCTGCCAGGCCATCGCGGCGACCTCCCGTGGGGTCACGGGGATCCCGTTGTCCTTGTCGTGGGAGATGTCCCCGTTTTGGCAGAACTGGCAGCGCATGTTGCAGGAGGTGAAGAACACCGTTCCCGAACCCCTCGTGCCACGGAAGACGAGTTCCTCCCCATGGTGGGCGAAGTAGCATCCCACGCGGGAAGCCGCTTCGAGCTGGCACGTGCCGTGCCTCGCCCCCGCCCTCCGGTCGACCCGGCAGTTCCACCGACAGAAGGTGCAGTGGGAGAGCATCCTCGTGACGAGCTCGGCGGTCAGGTCGAGGAGGGAGGGTTCCGCGGGCGGCATCTGGGATGGGCGCAATTCCTTTCGACGGACGTCCTCCCAAGCTTCCAGGAAGCGGGAGGTCACGCGGGCGTGCTCTTCCCAGAGTTCCTCCTCCGTCGCCTCGCGAAAGTCGAGGTCGCAGGGAATCCGGCGGCTGAGGAGGAACTTCGCCGGCATGAGGTCCTCGGCCACGGAGAGGTACCACGAAAGACGATCCCCGACTCGGTCCCAGATCCACAGGGTGGAGAAGGTTTGCGCCATGGGCGATGGCCCGCAGGAGAATCTATTTGATTCGGCGGGATAAAGGCTTCCTCTCGAGGCCATGGGCCGACGGAGCGCCGCCGCGCGACGGGGACTCGTGCGCGCGTTGCTCATGCAGAAGACGTACCCGGAATTGCTCGGTCTGAACGTCGACGATCCCGAAGACTGGTTTCCCTGGTTCGTCGCCTCGAGCCTCTTCGCGAAGCCCATCTCCGCGGCCGCGGCGAGGGTTACGGCCCTCCTCCTGTTCAAGGAGAGGATCGTGAGCCCGGCTGCGATCGAGCGATGCGGCTGGGAGGGCCTCGTGACGATCCTGGACCTGGGCGGGTATGTCCGATACGATTTCAGCACGGCCACGAAACTCCTCGCCATCGCGGCCGCCCTTCCCGGAGACCGGTTGCGGAGGATCGTGACGGGAGCGGTCTCCGCGAAAGATGTCGTGGAACAGCTCACAGAGATCAAAGGCGTTGGCTCCAAGACCGTGCAGATCTTCCTGCGGGAACTCAAGGGGGTGGGAGGACCGCAGATTCCTCTCTCGGATGAGGCGAGAGCCGCCGCGAAGAGACTGCGGCTCAAGGAAAGCGACTGGGCGGGCCGGGACCGGTCCCGAATCGAAGGCATCCTGGTGAGAATCTGGATTGAGCACTGTAGGCGAGGGAGGTGGCAGACCTGCCCCGCGGGAGCGATGTGTCGCTGTGCGCCGAAGGCGAGCCGACAAGTTGCCGCGCGCTCGCTACAAAAACAACATTGACGACGGATTTCCTCCGGTCGAGAGCCGCGTCCCAGTGTCTCTTGGAAAAGCTCGACTAGGATTCGAGGGACAGCGGGTTGATGCTTTTTCCGACCGATTCGGTGGCCACAATGAAGACAGACTTTGTCTTCTCCCTTTACCATCTCACGGCAACTTGCGTATGGACGGCCTGCGTTTCGCTCTCCGATGCCTTCTGCATCTTTCGGCGGCCAAAAGCACTCTTGGCAGTCCTCGGGGCGAATACAACCTCCGAAAACGAAGGCGACGAAAGATAATGGCTGTTGAGTGTGACTGAGCTGCGGCCGTTCGAGTCAACATACTCAACCGTCGGCATAAGGGGTCCGGGATACGAAATGACCACGACCGTCGGCATACGGAGCAAGGACGGCGTCGTGCTCGCGGCGGACAAGCGGGCGTCGAAGGGATTCTTCATCGGATCGAAGGTGGTCCAGAAGATCTTCTCGCTCGACGACACGATCGCCGTCGCGATTGCGGGCGCGATGTCGGATGCGGAATATCTCGTGAACCTCGCGAAGGCGGAGCGACGTCTGCTCGCCCTGCGGCGCGGCTTCCCGGTGTCCGTGAAGGAGAGCGCGAAGCTGATCTCGAACATCGTGTACTCGAGCATGAAGTCCTACAACCCGTTCTACGTCGAGCTCGTCGTCGCGGGTGTGGACCGGGAGGGAGCGCACGTGTACACGAGCGACATGAGCGGCGCGATCACATCGGAGGACTTCATGTCGTCCGGGAGCGGGTCGCCGATTGCCTATGGCGTGCTCGAACAGGGGTTCCGGAAGGATGTCGCCCTCGAGGACGCGATGAAGCTCGCGGAAGCCGCCGTGCGGGCGGCGATGGAGCGGGACCCGGGGAGCGGGAACGGCGTCGACGTGCTCGCGATTCCGAACGGGCATGCGGCGGGGGTGAACTGACATGGCGACGGAAATGGGACGGATGCCGTTCTTCTACAACCAGGAGGGGAGGCTCGTCCAAGTCGACTACGCGCTACAGGCCGTCTCCCGGGGCTCGACGACCCTGGGCCTGAAGACGAAGGACTTCGCCCTCCTGTCGAGCCAGGTGAAGCCGACGCGGCCACTCATGGAACCCGCTGAGAAGGTCTACGTCGTGGACCACCACGTCGGTGCGACGGGGAGCGGATACATCGGAGATGTGACGACCCTCCTGGATCAGCTCCGCGTGGCGGCGCAGAGGCATCGCCTCGTGTACGACGTGCCGATCGACGTGGGCACGCTGTCCCGCACCTTGTCGGAGTACCTCCACGAGTTCACGATGTACGCCGTCCGTCCGTTCGGCGCGTCGATCCTCCTGGCGGGAGCGGACGAACTCGGCGTTCAGCTCGTCCAGGTGGACCCGAGCGGGACGACGTTCAAGGGCGCGGCGTTCGCAATCGGGCAGTACGCGGACGACGCTCTCGACACGATCGTGAAGGGGTACCGCCCCGACCTGAAGGTCGAGGAGGCGATCGCGCTCGCGGCACAGGCGATCGAAGGCGTCAACGGGGGCAAGTCACAGATCGAACATGGCCTTGTGACGCTCGCTGAGCGACGGTTCGAGAAACCGGAACTGCCGAACGCCGGGTGACGACCCGGCGACCTTTCCCTTTTCGTCCACGACGCTTGATGCGAATCCCATCGCACCGGACAATCGTTTAAGTTCCCCGCGGCCCTTCGCGGCCGCGATGCGCATCGTCTCCCTCCTCCCCGCGGCCACGGAGATCTGTTTCGCCCTGGGCCTCGGCGGGGACGTCGTCGGCATCTCTCCGGAGTGCGACTTCCCGCTCGCCGCGCGCGGGAAGGCCGTCGTGAGCCGCACTCTCCTGGAATACAAAGGGAAGTCGAGCGGCGAAACGAGCCGCATGGTCGGGGAGCGCATCGAGTCCGGGGGAAGGCTGTACCAGGTCGACGAGGCCGCTCTGCGTGCCGCCGAGCCGGACCTGATCTTGACGCAGGGCCTCTGCGACGTGTGCGCGCCGACCCTGGGCGACGTCGAGGACCTCGCTTCGCGACTCCCTCAGCGGCCGAGTATCCTCTCGATGGATCCGCACGGCGTTGATGACATCTTCGGGGACATTGAACGGGTCGCAAACGCGACCGGAGTGGAGGACGCCGCGGCCACGCTGATCGAAAGACTTCACGAGCGAGTGCAACGCGTAACGGAACGTTCGGCGAAGGCCCGGGGCCGTCCGGGGACCGCCTGCATCGAGTGGCTCGAGCCCCTCTTCGCCGCGGGACACTGGGTCCCGGAGATGGTCGAGCTCGCGGGCGGCTCGGACGTCCTCGGCAGGCCACGGGAGCCATCCCGGAGGATTGAGGCGCGGGATGTCGTCATGGCAGCGCCCGAGGTCGCCGTCCTCATGCCCTGCGGGTTCGACCTCGCACGGACCGCGAAGGAGGCGTCCGTCGTGACGGAGACACCCTGGTTCCAGGATCTGCCCGCGGCCCGGAGGGACCGCGTCTGGCTTGTCGATGGATCGAGTTACTTCAACCGGCCCGGCCCGCGGATCGTGGACGGGCTGGAGATCCTCGCACACATCCTGCATCCGGATCTCGTTCCGAGGCCGCCTCGAGTCCAGGACGCCCGGCGGTGGGTGAGCTGATGGTCCGCCTGTACACGGGGTCGGGCGACACGGGCGAGACGGGCCTACTCGGTCCGGAGCGGGTGTCGAAAGACGATCCCCGCGTGGAGGCCATGGGCGCGGTCGACGAGCTGAATGCGGTGATCGGGGTGGCCCTCGCGGCTCAGAAGAACCGCGCGATCCGGGAGGCCCTCCTGATGATCCAGGACGACCTGTTCACGGTGGGCGCGGAACTCGCGACGGCCGGCATGCGGAAGGGGACGAAGGTACCGCGCATCACGTCCCGCCACGTCGCGCGGCTCGAGGCGACGATTGGTGAGTTCGATGTGGGCAAGGTCACGGAGTTCATCCTTCCCCGTGGATCCGAGGCCCTCGCGCGCCTGCACTGGGCGCGGACCGTCGCGCGGCGCGCAGAGCGGCGGGTCGTCGCCCTCTCGAAGCGGGATTTCGTGAGCGCCGATCTGCTGCGGTACGTGAACCGGCTCTCGTCCGCCCTGTACCAGATGGCCGTGTGGGTGCAGAAGCGGGAACGGAAGAGACCGGAACACCCGACGTATCGGGCGTGAGCCACCGATGCCACCGGGCGAGACGACCGCGCCGGACCTATGGGCCTGGGTTCGGTTCCTCGTGGGGACGTGGCGAGGATCCTCGGAGGGAGAACCGGGTCAGGGCACGGGCGAGCGAACCTACGAATTCGTCCTCCGGGACCGGTTCCTCCAGGTTCGCAACAAGGTCGTGTACCTGCCGCAAGGGAAGAATCCGAAGGGCGAGATCCACGAGGACACGGGCCTCTTCAGCATTGACCGCGCGCGGAAGACGATCGTGTTCCGCCAGTTCCACGTCGAAGGTTTCGTCAATCAATACGTCCAACACGGCGCCGCAGGGGAGGATCTTGTGTTCGTGACGGAAGCCATCGAGAACATCCCACCCGGTTGGCGTGCTCGCCTACGGCTGACCGTCAGCGGCGTGGACGAGTTCTCGGAATCCTTCGAACTCGCCTCGCCGGACGGAGAGTTCTCTCCGTACTCGACGAGCAGGTGGCGGCGGGCGGTCCCAAATCCATAAGGGGTCAGAACGGATGACGCCCGCGTGAGCCTGAGATTCACGAACCTCCTCGAACTGGAGGAGATGGCGCGGGCGAAGGTGCCGCCTGCCGCGTTCGACTACATCGCGGGCGGGGCAGAGGACGAAACATCCGTCCGGCGGAACCGCGAAGCGTACGCGCACTGGGCGTTGCGTCCGCGGGTTCTCGCCGATGTCTCGAGACGGGACACATCGACCACCGTGCTCGGCACGAAGGTCTCCATGCCGATCCTCGTCGCGCCGACCGCCTTCCACTGCCTCGTCCATCCAGACGGAGAGGTGGCGACGGCCCGAGGCACGGCAGCCGCGGGCACCCTGATGGTCGCGAGCACGATCGCGACGAAGACCCTCGAGGAAGTCGCCTCGGCGGTCTCCGCTCCCCGGTGGTTCCAGCTCTATGTATACAAGGATCGCAAGGTCACGGAGGACCTGGTTCACCGAGCCGCAACGGCGGGTTATGAATCTCTCGTCCTCACGGTCGACACGCCGGTCCTCGGTCGACGGGAGAAGGACGAGCGGAACGCGTTCACGCTCCCGTCCGGGCTCGGAATCGCGAACCTCCGCCCCGCGGGGCTCGACGGGATGCCTGAGAGGGAACGCGGATCCGCGTTCACGCGGTACGTGACGGACCTCCTCGACGCGTCCCTGACCTGGCGGGACGTGGACTGGCTCCAATCGATCAGTCCCCTGCCCGTCGTGGTCAAGGGCATCATGACCGCGGAGGACGCGCGGCTCGCCGTCGACCATGGCGCGAAGGGGATCATCGTATCGAACCACGGAGGCCGCCAACTCGATTCGACCCTCGGGACGCTCGATGCATTGCCAGAGGTCGTGGAGTCGGCGCGAGGACGGGTGGAGATCTACATGGACGGCGGCATCCGCCGAGGAACAGATGTGCTGAAGGCCCTCGCGCTCGGCGCGAAGGCGGTCTTGGTCGGGCGGCCGATCCTCTGGGGCCTCGCTCTCGGTGGCGCGGACGGCGTGCGCGCGGTTCTCGAGCACCTCCGAATGGAGTTCGATCAGGCGATGGCCCTCGCGGGTCGGGCGAGCGTTGACGAAATCGACCGGAGTCTGATCACGTCTTCGGGCTAAGCTCCGACGTAGGAAGGGGGATCGACCTTCCGTTCACGAGACGGAGCCGACGCGCGCCTCAAGGAATTCTATGAGGTGCCGCACGGCCTCGTCGTTTCCCGTCGGTCTGAGCGGCAGTCGTCCAAGGGCCAGCTTCTCGGGAATGAGTTCCGCGAGACGACGCACATCCTCGAAACGATAGCCGAGGGACGCGGCGTTCCGTTCCGCTTCCACGTGGCCCTTCGGCGGGATCGCGATGACCGGCGTCCCGGCGGCGAGGGCCTCGTTCACGGTACCTTTGCCCGCGGTCGTGATCACGAGATCTGCCGCGAGCACGTAATCCTGGAGGTTCGGGAGGAACCCGTACGTGTACACGCCCGGCGCGGGCTCCGCCTTCAGCTTCGGCCCGCTCACGACGACCATGGACGTGTCGTCGAGGTTCAGCGAGCGGAAGGCCTTCACGGCCTCCCGGAGGAGAAAATCGCCGATTGGCGTGCCGCCCACGGTCACGAGGATCGTCTTCTTGCGGAAGAACAGGTCGTCGCGGAGCTTCTCGCGTGATGCGCTGAAGGAGCGGACGATCGGGCCGATGCGTTTCACGTTCGGCCAGGGAGGGGCGTCCTCCAGCGTCAGGATCAGGTCGACCTTCCGGGCGAGGCGGGAGAGCCAGAAGTTGCCGTACGATTCGATCGCCCGGGACAGGAGGTCGCGAGCGAAATCCTGCCGCGTCCGATGGAGAATCATCGCGGTCGGGATCTTCTGGCGGACCGCCTCCCTCACGGACGCGACCTCTCCATCGGAGATCAGGAACGAATAGTAGTCCCAGTCCGCGTCGTGGCGGAGGAAGCGGCGAGTAACCCGGAGGTACTTCGAATATTCGGCGTACCATCGCCACGCGGGGCCGATCACGCCGTCCTTCGAGGGCCAATCCGGGGCCGGCGGCATGGTCAGCGCGTCGAAGCCGCTCGCGACGACGAGATCCAAGGCCGGCGAGCCGGCGAGGAAGAGGAAGTAGAGGTCCGGCCGGCGCTCGACGAGGCCCCGCGCGAGGGCGATCGCGCGGCTCGCGTGCCCGAGGCCCTGGGAGTGAGCCGCGAAGTAGCCGCGGAGCTCGTCCATGGACCCCTCGCAGATGGGCGGGACCCACAAAGACCTTGGCCGTCTGCACGCCGTCCTGCCTGCCCCCTGAAAACTCCTTTTCGTTCACTCATGTGACGATGCGATGAGCCGCGCAGGACAGAGCCGCGCGATTCGCGTCTCGAAGAGCCTTTATGGGACCTCGAGTCATCCTGACGTCGAGATGGCCCAGTCCTCTCAGTGGATACGGCGGACGCGGTTCCTTGCGATGGTCGTCCTCATCGGGACGGTCGTGCTCCTCGTCCTCCTCATTGCGATCCCGCTGATCGTGCCCCACGAGAGCCTGCCCGAGCCCATTGTCGTGTTCTGGGGCATCTTCATCCTCATCGCCGCGCTCATCGCGGGCCTCGTCGCGGCGTACCTCTTCCTAGGCCAAGCCCAGCTCGGGATGTCCACCGTTCCCGCGGCAGCTACGGAGACGGATTCAACGTCCCCGACGGAGGACGCCAGAGTGCCCGAACTGTCCGACCTCGCGATTCGCCTGTTGGACGGGGATGAACAGCGCCTCATGCGGGTGATCGTCGAGGCGAAGGGATCGATCCTGCAACGGGACCTCGTGCGGACCACGACGTTCTCGGATACGAAGGTGAGTCGGCTTCTCGATCGCCTCGAGAGGCGCGGCCTCATCGTCCGCGAGCGCCATGGAATGACGAACCGCGTCCGACTGACCCTCAAGGAAGCGTAGTCGGCCCACTTCTTGCGGCATTCCGCAAACGGTTGCGCGACCGGAAGCACAGGACTCAAGGGCTTTTTCGGCGCTTGGCTACCAGAGAGTCTCGCAAGAGGAGATGAGCATGAGGACCTCGCAGACGAATCCACTCACGTGGCTCGCGGTCGCTCTCGTCGTGGCAATCGTCCTGATGGCGGCCTTCGGGGCCTTGAGTGTGGCGAGCACAGGAGGCTACTACGGCATGATGGGCGGCGGCATGGGCTGGGGGCTGGTCTTCATGGGAGTCCCTGCTATCATCCTGATCGTCATCCTCGTCGCGGCCCTAGGCGGCCTGACCGATAGGCCGGCCTACGGCCCTTATCCCGCCGGGCAGGGGATGAACGCCGTGGAGATCTTGGACCACCGCTACGCCCGAAGCGAGCTCAGCCGCGAGGAATACGTGCGGATGAGGACGGACCTCCTCCGCGGAAACTCCTGAGGGATCCCCGTGGCGCAATCGATTCCATGCCGGGAGTGCGGCGTCCGCCTGAACGAAGCGAACGAAGGAGCCCACATGCGCAAAGTGCACCCGACGGTGCCCTTCAAGGAATCTCGGAGGAAGAGCCCAGGTCGGCGGGGCTCCTTCTCCCCGACCGCCCGGACCAAGAAGACGATTTTCGCGATTGTCGTCGTCGCGGTCTTTGCGATCGCAGGGATCCTCATCGCCCGTTCCGCGGAGAAGGGGACGCCGATCGATGAAAACGCCGTCCCTGTGCGCGTCTCCATGTCCGGCTTCAGCCCGAGCGCGCTCACGGCAAAGGCCGGCACCTTTCTGAGGATCAACCTGATCAACATGGACAATCAATACCACACGGACGGGGGCGGCTGGCACGACTTCGTGCTCGACGCGTTCGGGATGAACGTCACCGTCGAGCCCCTCGGCCAGCGTGTGTTCACGATCCCGACCTCCACTCCGGGCACGTATGCCTGGTACTGCGACATGTGCTGTGGCGGGAGGGAGAACCCCTCGATGATCGGCCGGCTCACGATCGAGCCGTGAGGGGTCGGGGTCCTTGAGGTTCGGAAGGCGGTGGGCGTGGGCAATCCTCGGTGGGATTGGCCTCGCCTTCGCCATAGCAGCGCTCGCCTCCCGGACCTGGTCCGCGTCTGGCGACGTCACAACGTGGGTCGTGGCCCTTGCGGGTCTGGCGGACGGCTTCAACCCGTGCTCCTTCGCGGGCCTCCTCGTGTTCGCCTCCCTGACCACGGCCGCGTTCGAGCGGGACGCCCTCGCGTGCCACACGACGAATCTCGAGCCCACGGCCCAACGTCGGTTGCAGGTCCTCCGCAACGGGGCCGTGTACATCTCGGCCCTCTTCGTGACGTACATGGCCTTGGGCCTCGGCCTCCTAAGCTTCATGAACTGGCTCTCGGAAGGTCACTGGGCCGGCAAGGTCGCCGCTCTAGTGAGCGCGGGCATGGGCCTATGGGTGATGCGGGACGCTCTGTTCCCGGAGAGCCGCTGGAAGCTCGAGATGCCGAGGTTCCTCCGACCGAGCGTCCATCGGGCGATGCAGGCGACGATGCTTCCCGCCGTCTTCGCAGCGGGGGTGCTCGTCGGCCTGTGCACGGTGCCGTGCACAGGCGGGATTTACCTGGGCGTCCTCGCCCTCCTCGCCGGGCAAGGCACCGCCGGAGGCGGCTTCGGGCTCCTCGTCCTCTACAACGCAATGTTCGTGCTGCCGCTCGTCGTCGTCCTCGGACTGGTCACGAGCCGGCCCACGTACCGCGCCGTCGCGCGCTGGCACCTCCGGACGAAGGTCCACGTCAAATTTGTGCTCGGCGGCATCATGATCGGCTTGGGCCTGCTCACCCTCCTCGTCCTCACATGAGGCGTCCGATGGCTGAAGCGGAAGAGGTCGGACAGGAGCGGTTCCTGACGGCCCTCAAGTACCCGTGGCTCACGCCCCTCTACGATCCGGTGATCCGGTGGTTCTTCCGGGAACGAACGATCAAGGGACGACTCGTCGACCTTGCGGCGATTCGGCCTGGCGAGCGAGTCCTCGATGTCGGCTGCGGAACGGGCACGCTGGCGATTCTCCTGAAGAAGGCGCAGCCACACGCGACCGTCGTCGGCGTGGACGGCGACCCCGCCGTGCTCCGGATGGCGCGCCGGAAGGCCCTCGAGGCCGGGGCGGAGGTGGCGTGGGACCACGGGATGGTGCAGGCCCTGCCCTACTGGGACGTGTCCTTCGACGTCGTCGTGTCGAGCCTCGTCCTGCACCACCTGAGCCACGATGACAAGACGCGCGCCCTCCGGGAGGCGCACCGAATCCTCCGCCCCGGCGGCTCGTTCCATCTCGTCGAGTTCACCCGACCGAGTGGGGCCCTCATGAAATCCCTCGCCAAGGTCAGTCAGCTGCTCGAGGAGACGGAGGACGGCGTGGAGGGACGTCTGCTGGGGATGCTACGAAACGCGGGATTCCAGGATAGCCAGGAGGTCGAGACCTTCCGCACGCCCCTCGGCACCGTCGCTCTGTTCCACGCCCGAAAGGCGGCGTAACCCATCCCACCGGAGGCCGAGCACCCACTTTCACGCCCCCACGCCATGACCTTTTATTGCCCCGCCCCGTTCCTGCGGCCGTGGAGCTGGCGACCCTCGCGAAGTACCCGTTCCTCCGGGAGGCATCCGCGTTCATCCGCGCGGAGAACGTGACCCTCGATGAGATCCTGACGGAGCCGGCGTATGCGCGGGCGAGGACGCTCGGCAAGACCCGCGTGATCGAGGCCCTCGAGAAGGGGCCGGGGACGGAACGCGTCGCAGTCGTCGCCGCGGACCAGCTCGCGCAGCTCCTCGCGTATCCGGTCGCCCGCATCCTCGTGTCCGTGCTTGAGGACACGTACCTGATCCGTCGTTTCGCCCTACGGGAGGCAATCGCGGCGGAAGGACGCCTGGAGGCGGAGTCGAACGACTTCGTACTCCATCTCGCGGCGGAGCTCGGGATGGACCTGCGCCGGGAGGACGGATCGTTCCGCCTGCACTTCACGGACTTCCTACGGCACACGAACACGATGCGCGACGCGCCGTGGAAGCTGATCAACCAGCGGGTGGACCGAGGGTACGTGTACCTGAGGCGCGAAAAGGCGCTTCGGGTCATGCGGAACGCGATCCTTCGACACATCGAGGAGGGCCTCCCGCTCCCGGTGAATGACGACATCCTCAACGCGTTCCGCCCTGACATCCGGGAGATCCGCGGGATCCTCGAGGCGAAGAAGGCCACGTTCAAGGCGGAGGAGATCGGGAAGGTGAGCATCACCCGCTTCCCGCCGTGCATGTACAACCTCTTGGCCCAGATCCAGAACCACGAGAACGTCCCGCACATGGGCCGCTTCGCGATCGTCGCGTTCCTGCACCACATCGGCCTGAGCAACGAGGAGATCTTCCGCGTCTTCGGTGACGTCCCGGACTTCGCCGCCGACGTGACGAAGTACCAGATCGACCACATCACGGGGGCGACGAGCCCGACGGAGTACACGCCGCCGGAGTGTGCGACGATGAAATCCTACAGCATCTGTCCCGGTCCGGACCGCATCTGCCTGACAATCAAGCACCCGCTCTCGTACTATCGAGTGAAGGGGCGGGAGCGGCGGCCGCGGGGCGAGAGCGCGTCGACGGCCGCCTAGCGGGAGAACCCGCGCCATATCCCGACGGCCCGCTGGACCGCCGTCGCGTGGCCGAGGACCGCGAAGAGGACCATGAACCATTCGAGGGGTCCGAACGCGATCGGCGCCACGCCGAGGGAAAGCCCGCCGCTCGGCGCGAGGACGAGCTGAATCAGGCCGCCGACGAACAGGAGGACGAGGCGGTCCGCGCGGCCGAGGAGGCCGCGATACTGGCGTCCCTGGCCGACCGCCTGCGCCTGCGTCCCCATGTACGACGTCAGGAGGACGCCGAGGAGGGCGAGGGTTCCGACCCAGAGCTGGCAGTACATCGCGCTGAAGGCGACTCCGCCGAGCATGAAGACGTCCGCATACCGGTCGAGGACGTGATCGAGGAAGTCGCCACGTGCCGATGCCTTGCCGGCCAACTTCGCAATCTTGCCGTCGAGCGCGTCGAGGTACGCATTCACCAGAATCAGCAGAAGCGCGAGGACGAGGAACCACCCGCCGCCGATGTAGAACGCGATCCCCGCGGCGACGGCCGCCCCGAACGCGACCCACGAGACGGCGTCCGGGTTCACCGTCAGCATGCGCGATGCGACCGGTACGAGGAAGGCGTCCGCGAGGCCGCGATAGCGGTCTAATACCACGACAGCACCTCTTCGCTCCAGTCCACGGAACCGGGCGCGTGGCCGTCCGTCTTCCCTTGCAAGATCGCGAGGATCGCGTCGGCCGACTGCGTCGGCGTGCGGCTCGTGGTATCGACCTCATACACGTACGGGAGGCGAGCGACGGCCTCCTGCAGAATGACATCGATCGCTTCCGCCTCGACGTTCTCGCGGATCTTCTCGGGAGACCAGCCGCGTGCCTCGAGCCGCTTGCGCAAGACGGATGGGCGACAGCGGAGGACCACGGCGAGGTTCACATCCATCTGGTGGCTGAAATGCGCCTTGAGGAACGCGATCTTCGCGGAGACGCGCAGGCCCTCCCGCATCGCGTCGACGTCCACTTCGTCGGATCCCCGCGCGACATCGCGACCGACGATCAGGCATTCACGTCGAGCGATCTCGTTGAGATCCACGACGGCGTACCCGCGCAACGCGAGGACGTCGCAGACGGAAGACTTCCCAGTCCCCGGCGTGCCCGAGATCGCGATGAGCACGAGCCGGACCATTCGCTCTCGCGTTAAAGGCTTTCCCGTGCGCCCGCCCGAGCGGCCTCCTGCCACGCACGGATGAGGCGGGATCGCAGGGCGGCATCCCTACCCATCCGGACCCAATCGTCGCGCACCTTCGGCTTGAGGACGACCTGGAACGAAAAGCTGTACACGACATCCATGAGGAACAGCGGCTCCGGCGGCACCATCCCGAAATCCGTCTTCGCGCCGGACAGGGCCGATGAGATTTCGTCGATGGACACATCTCCTCGGGCGTGGCCGACCACCGCGGACACGATCCGTCGGACCATGCCGCGGCGGAAACTCGGAGCGCGGACGTCGATCAGCGTGACGGCGTCTTCGCGGGACACGTCGACGTGAGAGATGCGAAACGGGCTTCGGGGCGGGTCCGAGGTGAACGACTGCACGTCGTGGTCTCCGATGAACAGGGAGGCCGCTCTCTTCAGGGGTCCGAGGGGGAGGTCCTCGAAGACATGGTAGCGATACCATCGCTCGACCGCGTGCCGGGGATGGAACGTGTCCGGAACCTCCGCCGCGGCCCACGCGAAGACGTCCCATGAGCGATCATTGAACGCGCCAACGACGGACTCAGGATCGGGGAAACGTGTGTTGAATGCGATCACATTTCCGACGGCACTGACTCCGCGATCCGTGCGGCTCGCGCTTCGAAAGAACGCCTCGCGCGGGTCACCCAGGATTTTCGCCGCCTTGAGCGCGACGAGACATTCCCCTTCGACGGTCCGCGCGTCCGGCTGGCGCTGGTGGCCATAGAAGGACCCGCCAGCGTAGGCGATCTTCAGGGCGGCCCGCATGCCAACCGTCATAACGATTCGTAGGATATAGCGGGACCGATGCCCTCGATCCGCGTCGTCCTCGTGGAGCCGAAGAACGAGGGGAACATCGGGGCCGTCGCACGGGCGATGCGGAACTTCGACGTCGAGGACCTCGTCCTCGTGAACCCGTGCCCGATCGGGGACGAGGCGAGGAAGCGGGCGATGCACGCGGTGGAAGTCCTCGAACGAGCTCGGACGTTGAAGCAGCTCGACGCCGCGGTAAAGGACGCAGACTTGGTGGTGGGCACATCGGGGATCGACACGGAGAGCGAGAAGCGGTTCGCTCGAATCGCAATCACGCCAAGGGACCTCGCGCAACGGGTCGCGCCGATGGGCGGAACCGTGGCGTTGCTCTTCGGGCGGGAGGATTATGGACTGTATGAGAAGGAACTGTCGAAGTGTGACCTCCTGGTGGCCATCCCCGCCTCGAAGGTGTATCCAATCCTCAACATCTCGCATGCCGCGACAATCGTCCTCTACGAACTGTTTGCGGCGAAGGCCACAAAGAAGAGACCGCGGCCGGCCTCCGGGCTCGAGAAGGAGAAACTCCACGAAGCATTGTCGGCGCTCCTTCAAGCAACGAACTATCCCGCGCACAAGGACGCCCGAACGAAAATCATGTTCCGCCGTCTGATGGGACGCGCTGTCCCGAGCAAGTGGGAATTCCATGCGCTCATGGGAGTATTGCAGCGGGCGACGAAACGCATCAAGAAACTCGAAGAAACACACTAGGCCAGGCGGCTTCCCGTAGGTGGAGCGGATCGCGAATCGAACTACGGGGCGAGGAAAGTCTTCCGTTCCTACTTCAAACCCCGATCCCAAGGCTCCGGTCCGTCTTTTCCATGCTCTTCCGCGCATCGTTCTCGAGCTCGAGGAGCGCGCGAATCGCGTCGATGTTCTCCGGGACCACGTCGGATTCCTGGTGAACCGCCTGGAAGTAGTACAGACGTGTCCCGTCGACCACGTGGACGCCATCCTGCCACACCGCGATCTCGTAGAGGTCGGCTCGGTTGCGGGAAAGGTCCCTCGCCATCTCCATGATCTGCGCGGTCGATTTCACGCCGTCGGCCCCGGAGACCAACATCACGCGGCGCACCTTCCGCCACAGGTCGAGGACTTTCTCGACATCGGCCGGCTGTTTCAGGTCCACGGTCACCGCGTGGAGGTGCATGATCGTCGTCGGCACCTTGACGGCGATCGTGTGGATGTTCAGCTTCGGAAGGACGCTCTGCACGTCCGGGCCGTGGTGACTCGGCATCTCGAGCTCCGGCTCGATCGCGTTCAGCGGCCCCTTCTTCGAGTCGCCCGGGTCCGTGGCCCGGCGCACCAGGACCGCGAGCACGCGCTGCACGCCAAGGTGAGCATCGAGCGGATAGAGAGTACGGATGAGCCCCGTCGTGTTGCACGACGGCACGCGAACGAACTGCGCGCCGGAGCATTCCGCGTAGTTCGCCGCGGCGTTGAAAGAGAGGTTCGTCAGGGAGTGCTCCTCGCCGCCCTGCCAGATCGCCTTCACGCCCGCCTTTTCGTACGTCGGCCTGTAGCCGCTTTCCTCTGGCGTGCAGTCGACGACGAGGTCCGAGACCTTCAGGAGGTCGTCGAGCGTCCCCTGCGCCTTCACTCCGGCCTTGTCGAACTTCGCGAGCGCTTCCTTGTTCGAGGCGTACAGCGGGTAGCCTTTCCTCAGAGCGAGTTTCGCCTCGAAGTTTGGCTTCGTCTTCACGACGCCGGCGAGCTGCATGTCGTCCTGTCCCGCGACGGCATCGGCGACGCGCTTTCCGATCGTCCCGTATCCGTTGATCGCGATCCGAGCGGCCAGGTGAAAGGCCTCCATCGTGGCGAACGGCCCCGCGTGTAAAAAGGTTGTGTGAGGGTCGTTCGGCCAACGGGGCGGGGGGCCCGGGAAAGGTACTTCTGCGTGCGCTCGGATGCGGCCGTCATGCTTTGCTACTACTGCGGGAAGGACGCACAGGCGATTTGCCGGTTCTGCGGTGCCGCGTTGTGCAAGACGGATGTGCGGGCCGCACGGTTTGTGAGCGGCTGGGCGTCCCGCAGCGAGTTCGGGAGTGGCGCGGCGGACTACATCGTAGTCAACAATGCGATCTGGTGCGGGCGCTGTTCCGTCCAGACGGCGTACGGGACCCGCTAGCTCAGGCCCTCACTGAGCGTACAGCTCGCGCCGGATCCTCGGCACCAGCGCCATGAGGACCGCGGAGTCGGTGAGCCGATCCCGGTCGAGGCGGCGTTCCGTCAGATAGCCGATCGCCCCCTGTCGCGACCCGATGTCCTTGATCCCCGTGAGCCGGGCCATCGCCTCACCGACCGTGGATCCCGCCTTCACCCGGGCGACGATCTTCCCCGGGTACGTGAACCCGGGACCGTGTCCTACGGTCACTCGGCCCGTGCGGTCGACGATCGCGCAGTACTGCACGTCGACGTAGTCCTCGAGCTCCGGGAGAGCAACGAGGCCCGCCTCGATCCCCACGCCGAAATCCCCGTCTCCGAGGGCCGCCTTCGCGCGGTTGATCGCGCCTCGAAGGGCCTCGTCGTCGAACGGCTGCTCCGGGACCTTTGTTCGGACGGGCACGGCGCGGACACGGGCGGGCATCGAAAGGGAGCCCAGGACGCGGCGGACCGCTCGGACCTTCACGGGATTGTCCGTGCCCACGCGGACGTCGAGCGGCTTCACGCGCTTCCCATAGCGGTCGATCTCGCCCGCCCGGATCCGGCGGGAGGCAATCGGCCGGCCGTCCTGCGCGAGGACCATGGGGACCGTGTGAATCTCGAGCGGCCTGAGGCCCTTCCTCGTCCTCGCCTCGTTCAGTTCGATCGCGACCCCGTGCCGCTCCGCCGAGACGACAAGGACGTCGAGGTCCGGCAGGTCGTCCGCGGGTCCGAAGGGATCGTCGATCGCCTCGATCCGGGCGCGACGCCAGCGGTGCGCGGCGAGGTACCGCTTGAGGTTTCGCTCACGCACGGCGTACGGGTTCACGCGGTCTCGCGTCTCGCGCGCGAAGCGGTCCGTCGTGAGCCCGATGACGACCGCTTCGGGCGATCGCTCGAACGCGGCGCCGAGGAGGGCCCGATGCCCGTCGTGCAGGATGTCGAAAGTCCCTCCGAGGACGACGCGCATGTTCGGCCCATCCGAGGCGGGCGTTATAAGCATGCCTCATAGCGAGAGGCGGCCTTCGTGGATTGCAATTAAATCGGAGTACACGGCGAAGGCGGTCTGTCTCAAGCCCGGATGGCGCTCGGAGACGAGCAATTCCTTCAGCTTGTCCGTCCGGACGAGGAGCGCGTTCGATGTGCCGTCGATCGCGTGCAGCGGGTGGCCCGCCTCGAGTTCCTCGAGGGCCACGGACGCTTTCACCGCGCGACCTTCCCGCCAGCCGCGGGCGACCTGCTTGAGCCGCTTCCCGGTCGCATGGACCGCGTGCACATGCTCCGCGTCTGTCCCGGATATCCCCTCACGGGGCACGTGCTCGGGCCGCAATCCGCCGCCCATGAGGACGTTCGCAAGGAGACACGCCTTCACCGTCGCGTCCCAGCCATCGAGGTCCATCGACGGGTCCGTCTCGAGGAATCCCATCGCCCGCGCGGCCTGGACGCCTTCCTCGACCGTTCCGCCCGCCTCGACCTTCCCGAGGATGAAGTTGCTCGTGCTGTTCAGGATGCCCTCGAACGACTCGACGTGCGCGCCGCGCAGCGACTCCTGGAAGAGGTTGAAAACCGGCGCGCCGTCCATCACGGTGCCCTCGTAGCGGAAGCCGAGGCCCTGGCGCACGGCGAGCTCCCGAATGCGGCGGTAGTGGTAGACCACGGGTCCCTTGTTCGCCGTGATCACGTGCTTCCCGCTCCTCAGCGCCGCGAGGATGTGGTCCACGGCGATCTGCCGAGGGGAAATCCGCAGCGGCGTGAGCTCCACGACGACGTCCGCGCGCGCTCGTCGGATGTAGTCCACGCTCGACTCCCGGATCGGACGGCCGCATCCCTCGAGGGACGCGCCCGCCTCAGAGAGCCGGACGGACTTGCGGAGGTCGATGCCCTTCGCGTTCTCGACGCTCCCATGGCGGCCCGTCAGGATCCCGACGACGGACGGCTCGAGGCCGAATTCGCGCGAAAGCTCCCCGCGGAGTTCCACGAGCATGCGCGCGAACTCCCGCCCGACGTTCCCGAATCCCACGATCACGATTCGTCTGCGCACGGCTTCGACGGCTCCTCAAATGTCGAGGACCTTGCCGAGGCCGCGCCGCAACGCCTCGTCCACGACGACATTCGCCACGGCGGCGTCCTGGACGCCCACGCCGGTCAGGTCGGCGACCGTGATCTCCTCATCACGTTCCCGACCCGGTTTCGAGCCTGCGACGATCGCGCCGAGCTCCGCGTACACTCGGTCCCGTGTCAGGACGCCTGCTTCGACCGCGTGGTGGATCTCCCCGAGTCGGAGGCACTGGTCCAGGCGGTCCGCGACGACTTTGTCCGCCTTCGCGAGCACGCCGACGTCAAGCTCCTGCTTGTCGGGGCCGTCGCTCCCCACCGCCGTGATGTGCATCCCCGGAAGGACCCACTCCGCCCGGACGAGCGGTTCTTTCGATGGCGTGACCGTGACGACGACGTCGGACCCGCGGACCGCCTGCTCGACTGTCTTCGCGGGCAGGACCTGAACCCCGTGACGCTCCTCCATCTCTTTCGCGTATGCGATCGCCTTCGGCTCCGAGCGGCCGTAGGCGATCACCCTCTCCGGCGTCCGCACGCCCAGGAGGGCTTCAAGCTGGTACCGGGCCTGCGAGCCCACGCCGACGATGCCGACGCGCTCGATGTCCTTCCGCGCAAGCAGGTCCGCCGCGACCGCGCCGGCGGCACCCGTCCGCAACTCCGTGAGGTAGCCGTTGTCGAACAAGACGGCACGTGGGAATCCCGTGGTCGCGTCGAACACGAGGAACATCCCGCTGCCGACCGGGAGGCCGCGCGCCGGGTTGTCGTACGACCCGGACGCCACCTTGATCGAGAAGAACGGCGTCGCGCGCAGATGGGCGCCCTTCACATGGACCTCGGCCCGCGACTCCGGGATGTCGAGGTTGATCACGCCCGGGAGGATCGCCTCGCCGCGCGCGAGCTTCGCGAACGCGTCGCGCACGACGGGCCGCGCCTCGTTCGGCCCGATGAGGCCCCGGATCTCCCGCTCGAACAACAGGAGGATCTCCACTACCCGGTCCCCCGCCCGGCTTTGAGCTCACGCAGGAGTTCGTCGATGCGGTTCAGGCCGCCCGTGAAGTACGCCTTCGCATCGCCCATCCCGATCCGCATGTACCCGTCCATCCCGAAGTGGTCCCCCGGGACGATCAGGGTGGACTTCTCCTTCAGAAGGCGCCACGCGAGCTCGGACGAGTTGATCGACAAGGCATAGCGGAGGTAGCAGATCGCGCCCGCGGCGGGGGGCACGTGGGAGAACAGGGCACCGTGGTCCTCGACCCATGTGCGCAGGATGCCGTAGTTCCGCTGGAGGATCGACCGCGTGCGGGTGAGGATCTCCTCCCGCCGCTTCGGTTCGAGGGCGATCTGCGCGAGTCGATCGGAGAGGTACGCCGGGGTGAGGGTCGTGTAGTCGTGGTAGCTCCACAGGGTCGCGACGGTCTCCGGGGGCCCGGCGACCCATCCGATCCGGAGGCCTGGAAGGCCGTACGCCTTGCTCAACCCGTTCGTGACGAGCGTCTTCTCGTATGCGCCCCAGAGACTTTCCGTGCGGGGTCCCTCGCGCTCCGCTCCGAGGTACACCTCGTCGGAGAGAAGCCAGGCACCGCTGTCGCGCGCCGCGTCGAGCAGGGCCAGTCGTTGCTCGGACGCCATGATCGCCCCCGTCGGGTTGTTCGGATTGCACACAGCGATCAGCTTCGTCTTCTTCGTGACGAGTCGCTTCAGATCCTCCGGATCGAACTGCCATCGGAGGTCCTCCCGCAAGCGCAACGGCTTCACGGTCCCGCCAAAGATCTGCGCGAGGCCCCAGATCTCCATGTAATTCGGGACCATCACGACGACTTCGTCGCCCTTCTCGACGAGATGCCACGTGGCCAGGAGATTCGCCTCCGAGGAGCCGTTCGTCACGAGGACGTGGTCCGCGCCCGATCCCCGGTACAGCCCCGAGATATGGGACCGCAGCTCCGGCGTGCCGTTCCCCTGCGAGTACGCGAGGGGATGCCCGAGGAACCGATCGATCGTGGACTCATCGCGCAGGAGCTCCCGCAGGGGGATCGGCTGGACCCCGCTCTCCGAGAGGTTGTACTCGACCGCGTTCTCCCAGGTCGACTGCCAGCGCTCCATCTCGAACGGGACGATCTTCATCGGATCGACACGCGGCATCGAAAGGTCGCGGTTAAACGTTCTGTGGAACCGCACGGCGCGGGGCATCGAGCCGCCGGCGGAGACCGCGCGAGGCAGGGAACGCGGGCTGGGATGTGTTCCCAAACAATGGTCACCGACGCCATCCGCGGCGATTCTCAATTGGCCAAAACGGACGTTCCACGTGCAACGACGGGGTGCCTGCCTATACAAGAATATTCCGCTGATATTAAATACGGGATATGTGTTGCCACGGCGGACAAGAGGGCCATGAAACGGCTCGGCGTGGTCGAGAACATCGCCCATGACGGGACGATTCTCGTACGCTCGGAGTTCGCCCCCTCGCGAGGCGCCGACGTGCTGGACAAACGAAACCGGCCCCTGGGACGGGTGGTGAAGGTCTTCGGCCCGGTGAGGGAGCCCTTCGCGGCGGTGCGACCTGCGGCCGCGCCGTCCCTGTCCCTGATTGGCGCCGACGTGTTCCTTGGTGAGGGAAAGCATGCCGACAAAGAAGATCGAAGAGACCGAAGAAGTCACTAGGTGTCCCGAGTGCAACAGCGGCCACCTGGCGTTCGACTACGAGCGCGGCGAGCTCATCTGCGAGGAATGCGGGCTCGTCCTGACCGACCAGATGATCGACCAGGGTCCCGAGTGGCGGGCGTTCGACGTGGAGCAGGGCGAGAAGCGGGCCCGCACGGGCGCGCCGATGACGTACACAATCCATGACAAGGGCCTGTCGACGACGATAGGCTGGAAGAACAAGGACTCCTATGGCAAGTCGATCCCCACGAGGAACCGCGCCCAGCTCTACCGCCTGCGGAAGTGGCAGCGTCGGATCCGCGTAAGCAACGCGACGGAGCGGAACCTGGCGTTCGCGCTGAGCGAGCTGGACCGCATGGCGAGCGGAATGGGCCTCCCGCGGAACGTGCGCGAGACGGCCGCCATGGTGTACCGCAAGGCCGTGAACAAGAACCTGATCCGGGGACGGTCGATCGAGGGCGTCGTCGCCGCGTCCCTGTACGCTGCGTGCCGGCAGTGCAACGTGCCGCGCACCCTCGACGAGATCGCGAACTCGTCCCGCGTCGGGCGCAAGGAGATCGGGCGGACGTACCGCTTCATGACGCGCGAGCTCAAGCTGAAGCTCATGCCGACGAAGCCCCAGGACTACGTCTCCCGGTTCTGCTCCGAGCTGAAGCTGAGCGGCGAGGTGCAGTCCAAGGCCGTCGAGATCCTCAAGGAGGCCCAGGACAAGGAACTCACGTCCGGGCGCGGTCCGACGGGCGTCGCCGCGGCGGCGATCTACATCTCCTCGATCCTCTGCAACGAGCGACGCACGCAGCGCGAGGTCGCCGACGTGGCCGGGGTGACGGAGGTCACGATCCGCAACCGGTACAAGGAACTCACGGAGAAGCTCGGCATCAAGATCGAACTGTGAGGTCCTGGGTCGACGGACCTGCCGTCGTCTAGTCCACATATCTCACGACGACCGCACCGAGCACCCACCCCACGAGTCCCGAGACGGCGTACGCGATCATGAAACCGGGGAAGGCGTACGGCGCGACGAGCACGAACGCGATTGCGAGGGACGTGGCGG
>Ga0209321_10000482_pt1 | contig 25906 bp, 29 predicted proteins | sample Rifsed16ft4_FD_184012 | JGI IMG/M metagenome (GOLD analysis project Ga0209321, IMG submission 184012) | Soil microbial communities from Rifle, Colorado, USA - sediment 16ft 4 - CSP-I_5_4 (version 2) | ecosystem: Environmental > Terrestrial > Deep subsurface > Rock core/Sediment | place: Rifle...
GGACGGACCGGCCAACCGGCACGGCCATGCCCCCGGCGCCGGTGTCCGCGTTGTACACGGGCGCAAGCTGCGTGGCGACCTTGGTGCCGCTGGCGTCCAGGTATTCGAACTGCCACGCGAACTGGCCGGCGATCGCGTGGATCCGGATATCCGGCTGCGCGCTCACCGTCTGCACGCGATTGAGGGTCTGCCACGAGATCACGAACAGGAACAGCACGATGGCCGTCGGGATGAGCGTCCAGATGATCTCGACGACGTTGTTCCCGTGGGTCTGCGCCGGCAGCTCGGTGTCCGTGGGCCGACGCCGGTAGCGGATGACGCTCCACACGATCAGCGCCTCGACGACGACGAAGATCCCGACCGCAAAGGCGAACACGATGTCGTACAGCCCGCTGATCTCATGCGCCTCGGCCGTGACGGCACCCGGCGGGTAGAGCGTATTGCCCCAGCCGGTCAGGAACACGGCTGCGACGAGCGCGGTCAGGACCACCACGACGGCGCCCGCCACGAGCGCGTCGGGCGCGGGCCGCTTCCTGGGGCTACTCGACATCGGCAGTCCTCGACTGGGTGATGGTGACGATGCCGGCGATACGGGACGGGATCCACCGGCGGGGCGCGAGCACGACCACCCACTCGGGGCGAGCCGTTCGACATGATACCCGAGGGCCATTGGTCGCGCGGGTGCCCCGCGACGTGGCATGGGAACATGGACGCGTGCAGCCCATTCGACTCGCGCGCCGACTCGCCGGCATCTTCCCCGCCCTCTTTCTGGGTCTCCTGGCGGCCCTGCCTGCCGCGGCGCACGGGGCCGTTCCGGAGGACCCGCCGGACGCAGGCGCAATCCTCCTGCGCTGGGAAGTGGAGCCGGCGCTTGCCCTCGCGCTCCTCGCGACCGCGGTCTTCTGGTGGCGCCTCCTTGCGTCCGTGGACCGGGCCCACGCCGAGAACCCTGTTCCGGCGCGCCAGCGGTGGGCGTTCTTCGGCGGACTGGCTGCGATCGCGGTAGCCCTGCTGTCCGGCGTGGCTCGCTACGACACGACGCTCTTCTCGGTCCACATGGTCCAGCACCTGCTGCTGACGCTGGTGGCCCCGCCACTCATCGTCCTCGGAGCGCCGATCACGCAGGTCCTGCGTGCGTCGTCACCTGAGACCCGCCAGCGCGTCCTGCTGCCGATTCTCCACAGCCGCGTCGTGAAAGTCCTGACGCATCCGATCGTCGCCTGGCTCGTCTTCACGGCGGTGATGTGGGGCTCCCACTTCTCGCCGCTGTTCGATCGCTCGCTCGAGGATCGGTTGGTCCATGACCTCGAGCACGGCCTGTTCCTGGCCTCCGGGCTCCTGTTCTGGGGCCCTCTCGTCGCCGTGGACCCGGCGCCCGGCCGGATGGGCTATCCGGCCCGGATCGGGTACGTCTTCCTGCAGATGCCGCAGAACTCGTTCCTGGCGATCGCCATCCTGTTCGCGGCGAACCCGCTCTACCCGCACTACGTGACGCTCGGCGCTCCCTACGGTATCGACGCGCTGTCCGACCAGCGGCTGGCGGCCGGGATCATGTGGTTCTTCGGTGACGTGATCTTCCTCGTCGCCACGCTGGCGGTGCTCGCGGGCTGGATGCGCGCCGAGGAACGCTCGACTGCGGCCGCCGATCGGCGAGTGGACGCCGAGCGCGCCGCATTGCGCGATCAGGAGGCGGCACTCGTCCAGCTCGAATCGACCGAGGCCGCCGATCAGGCCGGGTCCGGAGTCTCCAGCAGGGACCGGTAGCGCGCCGGGTCCACGTTGCCCCCGCTGATGACGGCGACGACCGTTCCGGCAACCCGATCCAGGCCGAGTTCGCGCCCGTGGAAATGCGCGGCGGCGAGGGCCAGCGCCCCGGACGGTTCCACGATGAGCCGGGCTCGCTCCGCGGCGAGTCGCATGGCGACGGCGATCTCCGTCTCGGAGACCGTGACGATTCCGTCGAGCAGGCGCGACAGGTGGGCGAACGGTCGCTGCCCGATCGCCTGGCTCCGCGTCCCGTCCGCGATCGTGCGCGCGGTCGCGGCGCCGTCCCAGCGCACGATCCGGCCGACCTGGAGCGATTCCGCCGCGTCCGCCGCGAGCTCTGGTTCCACGCCCACGATCCGGGCTGAGGGATGGATCGCGCGGACCGCAGCAGCCACGCCGCTGGCGAGCCCGCCGCCGCCGATCGGGACCAGAACAAGAGCCAGGTCGTCCACGGCTTCCGCGATCTCGAGCCCGCACGTGCCCTGTCCGGCGATCACTCGATCGTCGTCGTAGGGCGGGATCATGGTCAGCCCGCGGTCTGCCGCCAGCCGGGCGGCCATCTCTTCGCGCGCCCCGGACTCGACCCCGACGGTCACGATCTCCGCGCCGTCCGCCTCAACGCGCGAGCGCTTGACAGCGGGGGCATCCTCGGGCATCACGATCGTCGCCCGGACTCCGAGTATGCGCGCCGCGCGCGCGACGCCCTGGGCGTGATTGCCGGACGAGTGCGTCACGACGCCGCGAGCGCGAGCCTCGGGATCCAGCTGGGCGATGGCGTTGTAGGCGCCCCGAATCTTGAACGCCCCGATCGGCTGGAGTGACTCGGCCTTGAGGAGGATCCGGGGCGGTCCGGCCGAGAACTCCACGAGCGGCGTGTGGAGCGCAATGCCGCCGAGCCGGCGGCCGGCCGCCCGGATGTCATCCAGCGTGACGAGGGGCGCCTCGCCGGCAGCCTCGGGGGGAGGCATCCGGCCGGGCTCCAGCGCCACGAACCGTGTCACCGGGGGGCGCCGCGCGCACAGTCGATGCAGGTTGCCGCCCAGGGAATCGCCTCGAGCCGGCCCGGGGCAATCGGATTGCCGCACGACTTGCACGTGCCGTACGTCCCATCGTCCAGGCTGGCGAGCGCCTCCTCGACCAGCGTCAGCTGGGCGCGCTCGTGATCCCGCAGCGCAAGGTCTCGCTGCTGCTCGAAGACGTGGGTGGCCGCGGCGGCCTGTGATCCGTACGTCATCTGACCGGGTCCCTCGATCGGCTCGCCGAGGGAGGCACGGAGACTCACCGCCTCGGCATGGAGCGTGGCGCGGATCGCGGGGAGGTCGAGCGAGTCAGTCACGGCGCAAGCCTACAGCGCTGGAACGTGACAGGCCCGGCTGCCCTGCGCGTCATCCAGTCGTATACTCCGGGGGAGTACCGGTCCGACGGACCGCCACACACTCCCACGAGGAACCCGACCATGCACGACCCCGCCCGCGATCTGTCCGCCCCACTTCCGATCGATCCCGTGTGCGGGATGAGCGTCGATCCGGCCGAGAAGTCCGAACTTCACCTCGACTACGACGGCCGGACCTTCTGGTTCTGCGGCAAGGGCTGCCTGCTCGAGTTCCGCGACGCGCCCGGCCAGTACCTCGACCCGAACTACAGCCCGCAGGGGATGTAGGCGGCGCCGCTCGTCACCGTAGGGCGCCGCCCGCCAGGGCGCGTCCGTCGGTCAGCGCGCGACACCCGCGGCCGCGCCGCCCGAGATCCGCTGGGCGAGATAGACGGGAACGATGCTCGCGACCACCAGGACCAGGGCCACGACATTGACGACCGGGAGTTCCGTCGGTCGCTGAATCGCGGTCAGGATCCACATCGGGATCGTCTGGGTGCCCGGCCCGGCGGTGAAGTTCGTCACGATGATCTCGTCGAACGACAGGGCGAAGGCGAGCAGGGCGCCCGACATCAGCGCCGAGCCAAGCCCCGGCAGCGTGATCCGGCGGAACGTCGTCCACATGTCCGCGCCCAGATCGGCCGACGCTTCCTCCGGCGAGCGGGGCAGCCGGCGCAGCCGGGCAACCACGTTGTTGTAGACGATCACCACACAGAACGTGGCGTGCCCGACGATGATGGTCATCAGCCCGAAGTCGATGCCGAAGGTGACGAAGGTCGTGCGCAGGGCGATCCCGCTGACGACCCCGGGCAGGGCGATCGGAAGGACCAGGAAGAATGAGATCGTCTGGCGACCGAAGAAGCTGAACCGATGCACGGCGACCGCAGCGAGGGTTCCCAGGACAAGGGCCAGCATGGTCGCGGTCGAGGCGGCCAGCAGCGAATTGACGAGCGCCTTGGTCACCGCCGGGTTCGACGCGGCCTCGCCGAACCAGTGGAACGTGAAGCTCACCGGGGGCCATGCCTGGAGGCGGCTCGAGTTGAACGCGTAGATCCCGAGGATCACGAGCGGGAGATACAGGAACCCGACCACGATCCCGGACGCGATCCGGAGCGCGATCCGGACGGCGCGTGATTCAACCATCGAGCCGGCCGTTCACAGTGATTCGAAGGCACCCATACGCCGGGCGATGAGCAGGTAGATCGTCATGATCCCGATCGGCAGCATCGAGTACGCGGCAGCCAGCGGGAGGTTGCCGAGGCTGGAGTTGTCGTAGATGACGTTGCCGATGAACTTTGCATCGGACACCAGGTCCGGTGTGATGTAGTCGCCCAGCGTCAGCGAGAACGTGAAGATGGAGCCGGCAACGAGGGCCGGGAAGACCAGCGGCAGGATCACTCGCCGGAAGGTCATGCCGGCCCGCCCGCCGAGGTCCGCGGATGCCTCCAGGAGTGACTTCGGGATGCGCTCCAGGCCCGCGTAGATGGGCAGGATCATGTACGGCAGCCACAGGTAGCTGAGGACCAACCAGGTGTTGGAGATCTCGGTCAGCCCCGGACCCTTGAGCCCGAGCGGTTCAAGGATCCAGTCGAGCAGGCCGTTGCCCTGGAGGACCGTTCGCCACGCGTAGACCTTCACGAGGTAGGCCGCCCAGAGCGGCATCAGGACCGCGATGACCAGTGCGTTGCGTACCCGCGGCGAAGCGATCCGGGACATGTAATACGCGATCGGAAACGCGAGCAGGACGTCGGTCATGGTCACGAGGGCCGCCATGCCGATCGTCCGCAGGGCAACCGTTCGGTAGACCTCGTTGCGGAAGAGGCTGTTGAACGCATCCAGCGTCCAGGCGAACGGCTCCACGTTGCCCGTGAACGCGTCCTTCGCCCAGAAGGCGTTGAGCAGCAGGACCACGAGCGATCCGAGATACGCGATCACCAGCCAGCCGAGCGGCGTGGCCAGCAGCAGCCGCAGCTGGATGCCGCGGCGCGGGAACAGCCAGATCGCCGCCCGGCGGGCGATGCCGGCACGGGGTCGTGGGCTGGCGCCTGGCGTGATCGGAGCGGTCATCGATCTCCGAGTGTGGATCGTGAAGGGCTCCCCAGGTCTGTTCCGGGGAGCCCTTCAGCGGGTTCGACGGTTGCGAGCCGGAGGCTCAGGCCCCGCGGATCTGGGTCCAGGCCTCGACCCAGGCGTCCTGGTCCTTGCAGGTGGTCGCGGCATCCGTATCCGCACAGTCCGCCTGCGGTGTGCTCCAGTACCAGATCTTGTCGTAGTAAGCCTCGTCGTCGGCGTGCGTGAGTTCGCAGTGGCCCGGCGAAAGCGTCTCGGCGTAGTCACATGCCTGCTGGCTGGTCGGCGCCTCGCCGAACCAGACCGTCGCCTGACCGTTGGCCTCGGCCGACATCATGTGATCCATCCACTTGTACATGCAGTTCGGATTCTTCGCGTCCTTCGCGATCATCCACGTGTCAGACCAACCGGTGGAGCCCTCGTCCGGGAGGACGCCGGCGATCGGCTGCCCCTCGGCCTGCATCAGGTTCACCTGGAACTGCCAGGACGTGCCGACAACCATGTCGCCGGCGGCGTACTGCGCGACCTGATCGCTGTACGAGCCCCAGTAGTTGGCGCCGTTGTCACGCTGCTGCTCGAGGAGCTTGACGGCCGCCTCGAACTGCGCGTCGTTCAGCTGGTACGGGTTCTTGATCCCGAGGTCCGGCTGCTTGGTCATCAGGTGGAGCGCCGCATCGGCGATGTAGATCGAGGAGTCGTAGATGCTGATCTTGCCGTTGTACATCGACCCGTCTTCCCAGACCGGATCCCAGCTGGTCGGAGGGGTCGTGATCACGTCGGTGTTGTACATGAGCAGGTTCGGGCCACGACCGTGCGGCACGCCGTAGTGGACGCCGTCCACGGTGTTGTGCGGCAGGTCCTTGAGACCGGCGAAGACATTCGCGTAGTTCGGGAGGATGTCGACATTCACGGCTGCCACGGTGCCGCCCGCGATGAGTCGCGTCGTCGCGTCACCCGAGGCGGAAATGCCGTCGTACTGGCCGGACTGCATGAGCGACACGCCGTTGCTGGAGTCCGTCATCTCGGTGACGGTCACCTTGCACCCGCTCGCGGTCTCAAACGGGCCGACCCAGTTGTAGCCGGGGTCGATGTCACCGCGCTCGGCGTAGCCGGCCCAGATGACGAGGTTGAGCTCGCCCTCGCCGGCGCCGATCGACGTCGGCAGGTCGAGTGACGGCTTCGGGCTGGCCCCGCCGCCGCACGCGGCGGCAACGATCGCGATCACGCCGAGCGTGCCCACCAACTTGCGCTTGATCATGGTCCTCCTCTGGATGACGCCCTCCGGCATCCATCCCCACTTGCGCCACGCCGGCGATCTGCCGGCCTGGCAACGATTGACTGCTACCCGTCCGCGACGGGCAGGTTGTGCTGGCGCTTCCAGGTGAGACGGACCGTCCGCCCCTTGGCCGAAAGCGCCTCCATTGACGAGGTCGCCAGGTTCTGCTGGGTGACCACGAGTTGACCCCCGGCTTGCAGCGACACGATGTATCGCGTGTCCGGGCCCAGGTAGACCACATCGCGGATCGTCCCGAGGGCCGTGGTCTCGTCGGCCTCCGGCACCGAATCGGGGTCTCCGAGGCGGATCTTCTCTGGCCGAACGGTGAACATGCCGTCCGCGCCGACGATGGCCCGAGCGGTTTCGCCGGTGAGCAGGTTCGACGTGCCCACGAAGCCGGCCACGAACTCAGTCGCGGGTCTCTCGTAGACGTCGGCCGGCGTGCCGACCTGCTCGATCCGGCCGCGATTGAAGACGGCCACGCGGTCGCTCATCGTGAGCGCCTCCTGCTGGTCGTGGGTCACGTAGATGAACGTGATCCCCACGCCCTGCTGGATGGCCTTCAGCTCGATCTGCATCTCCTCGCGCAGCTTCAGGTCCAGCGCGCCCAGCGGCTCGTCGAGCAACAGCACGCGCGGCCGATTTACCAGTGCCCGCGCGAGTGCGACCCGCTGCCGCTGGCCGCCCGACAACTGGCCGGGCTTGCGTCGCTCGAAGCCCTCCAGCCGGACCATCTCGAGGGCACCGGCCACCTGTCGATCGCGCTCGGGTCGAGCGACCTTGCGAACCATGAGGCCGTACGCGACGTTCTCGCCGACCGTCATGTGCGGGAACAGCGCGTAGTCCTGGAAGACCGTGTTGACGTCTCGCTCGAACGGCGGGAGGTCGGTGACATCCTCACCGTGCAGGAGGATTCGCCCCGCCGTCGGCTGCTCGAAGCCGGCGATCATCCGAAGCGTCGTCGTCTTGCCGGACCCGGACGGGCCGAGCATGGAGAAGAACTCGCCATCCTGGATCTCGAGGTCGATGCCGGCGACTGCAACGATCGTGTCCCCGGCCGTGCCGCCTGCTCGTGCCGCCTCACGGCTCCGCTCGACCCTGAACTGCTTGGCGACGCCCTGCAGCGATACCGCGGCGACGTCGGTCCGCGGACCCGTACCGGGAGCGCCATCGGCAGCCTGGGCGGTAGCGGCGAGTGCCAAGCGGCTCCTTATGCGAGGCTCGTCCGCGGACAGGACGATGGGGACGCGAATCGGAGATTCCGGGGTCCTGAGCCTTGCCTATCGCACGTCACGCTCCTTCAGCGGGACCCACGTGCGACTTGGGGCACTATCCGGTGGGCCGGGCCCGGTGTCAAGCACGGGACACCCGTAGACTGGGGTCTTCATGCCCTCCCGAACTCCGGCGCGCCACGGCGCCGTCCGGCCCCGCGCCGTCCGGCCCCGCGCCGCCCTGGCCGGCCTGCTGCTCGGCGCATCCCTGGCGATGTCGTGCACCGGCGACCCGGCGGCGACGCCGGCGATCACCCCCGGCACGCCCGACGACCCACGCGACGTGATCATCGTCACCAAGGACTACTCGTACATCCCGCCGATCCTGGATCTCGTCCCGGGCGAGTCCGTCATCCTCCAGGTCGTGAACGGCGGCCTCGTCATCCACGAGGTCGTGATCGGAGGCATGGGGGTCCAGAACGCGTGGGAGGCCGCCGAGGCGGCCACGGTCGGTGCTCCGCCGGGGCCCACACCGCGAGTCTCGGTGGCACCGGAGTTCGCGGGCCTGCGCGTGGTGGTTCCGTCGGGAGCTCGCGTGGACGTCCCCTGGACCGTGCCGACGGACGCACCTGCGGAACCGGGCCCCTGGCTCGTCGGCTGCCACATCCCCGGCCATTGGGCGCTGGGCATGTTTGCACCCGTCCGGTTCGTCGGCCCGGACGGCCAACCGCTCCCGACGGAGGACGCCACAGCAGTGCGCTGACGGGGCATCAGGCCGGGGCTTGGTGGTACGCTTTCGGTCGCCCGGACAAGCAGGGCAGCCTGCGCAGCGCCGCATGAGGAGATCGAAGTTCCATGACCTATGTCATCGCCGAGCCCTGCGTCGATGTACTGGACCTTGCGTGCGTCTCCGTCTGCCCGGTGGATTGCATCCACTACGAGGAAGGCGTTGATCGCAAGCTGTTCATCGACCCCAACGAGTGCATCGACTGCGGGGCCTGCGAGCCCGAGTGCCCGGTGAACGCGATCTTCCCCGAGGACCAGGTCCCGACCGAATGGACCGCCTACACCGTGATGGACGCCACCTGGTTCGGGGACCGCGCCGCCGCTCGCGTCGCGGTGGACGCCGCCAAACCACGCTGACCCGCGGCTGAGGCTGGGTCGGCCGCGTCACCGGCACCGGCCCGGGCAACATCAGCCCCAACGGCACATGCCCTTCCGCCGCGCGTTCGACTGCCTGTGGTGCGGCACGCACCATGAAACCCGCGCGCCCGACGACCTCGAGGGCTGGGCGCAGCTCTGCCCGGTCTGCGTGGGTCGCGCCGGCGACAACGAGTTCCTGCGGTTCCGGCTCCGTCGAGCCCTCGAAGAGCGGGCGGCCGCGGCCAGAGGAGACGGCGCGGGAGCTCCGCGAGGGGACGATCCGTAACTTCGTGACACCGGTTGCGTGGCATACTCGGCCCATGTCTCCGCTCGCACAGCGCACGATCGCGACCATTGGCTCCGGGGTCATGGCCGAGGCCATCATCGCCGGGCTGCTCCGCGGCCGGCTCGTCGATCCCGGGCAGCTGGTGGCGAGCCATCCACGTCCCGAACGGCGGGACCAGCTCGTCGCCACGCACGGCATCCGCACCGTCGCATCGAACATCGAAGCGGTTGCCGGCGCCGACGTCGTGATCCTCGCGATCAAGCCGCAGATGCTCGCCCGGGTCGGACGCGAGATCGGGCCCGGGCTTGAACCCGGTCAACTCGTCCTGAGCGTGCTCGCCGGCGCAACGACGAAGGCACTCACGACGGCGCTCGGCCACGAGCAGGTCGTGCGGAGCATGCCCAACACGCCGGCTCGACTCGGGAAGGGCATGACGGTCTGGTTCGCGACGCCGGGTGTAACGGCCGACCAGCGCGCCCAGGCGGCCGCGCTCCTCGGGGCGCTCGGCGTGCAACTGGAGGTCGACGACGAGAAGCTCGTCGCGATGGCGACGGCGGTCTCGGGCACCGGCCCAACCTATGTCTTCCTCGTGATGGAGGCGCTCATCGACGCCGCGGTCCATCTCGGATTCCCGCGCCACATCGCGCACGACCTCGTGATCGAGACGCTCGAGGGGAGCACCCTCTTCGCGAAGCAGTCGGGCATGCATCCGGCCGAGCTCCGGAACATGGTCACCTCGCCCGGCGGTACCAGTGCCGCCGCGCTCCATGAGCTCGAATCGGGCCGGCTGCGGACCGTCCTGTCCGAGGCGGTCTGGGCGGCCTTCCGCCGGACCGTGGAGCTTGGGGATCAGCTCGAGTCGGCCCTCGTCCCGGGAGACGGCGACCCTCATTGAGCGCTCAGTGAACCTTCGGGGCGCTGCCTCGCGCGCCGTCGAGCGCTCCATGCGTGCCGTTCTCCTGGCTCTCTCGCACCGACGGTTCATCGGCCGGCTGGCGACCCGGCTGCCGTTCACCCGCCCGATGGTCGCCCGGTTCATCGCCGGCGAGACCCTGGAGGCCGCGCTGCCGGCTCTCGAGCGGATCCGCGCTGCCGGGTTCCACACGACCGTCGACATCCTGGGCGAGGCCGTTCGATCGGAGGCCGCAGCCAGGGCTGCTGCTGCCGCGTATGTCGCGGCCATCCCGGTCCTCGACGACCACGGCCTGGACCACAACGTGAGCCTGAAGCTCAGCCAGATGGGACTCGCGCTCGGACTGGACCTCGTGCGCGAGAACGTGGCCCGCGTGCTCACCGCGGCCGCCGCGGCCGGGGCGTTCGTCCGCATTGACATGGAGGACCATACGACCACCGACGCGACGCTGGAGCTGTGGCGTGAGCTCCGTCCGATCATGGCCGGGTCCGGAGACGTCGGTGTCGTGCTCCAGTCAGCCCTCCGGCGGACGCCGGCGGATGCCGAGGCGCTCATCGCCGAGGGGGCACGAATCCGACTGTGCAAGGGCGCCTACCGGGAACCCGCGTCCGTGGCCCACCAGGACAAGGCCGACGTGGACGCGGCCTTCGTGGCGGTGATGCGGCGGCTCCTCGACGACGGGACCTACCCCGCGCTCGCGACCCACGACGACCGGATCGCGGACCAGGCGATCGCCTACGCCCGGGAGCGGGGGATCGGGCCGGAGCGCTTCGAATTCCAGATGCTGTACGGCGTTCGGCGGGATCTCCAGGAGCGCCTGCTCCGGGATGGCTGGACCGTCCGGATCTACGTCCCGTTCGGCGGGCAGTGGTACCCGTATTTCATGCGCCGCCTGGCCGAACGGCCGGCCAACGTCACGTTCCTGATCGGCAGCCTGTGGCGGGAGCGCCGCGCTCGTTAGGTCCGCGCGGCGCCAGGTCGGCGCCGCATCGCCGCGACGATGACGATGACCAGACCGAGACCCAGCAGCACGTCACCCACGCTGAACACGTTGGCCAGCGGCATCCATGCGGGCAGGGCGAAGATGTCGGTGAGTGGCCGGACCGCGGGGTCGGCAAGCACGACGCTGTTGGTGTGGTCGCCCGAGCTGTCGAAGCCCGCCAGCGCGAGGGCGCCGGCATCGGCCGGCATGAATCCGCCGTTCAAGGTGATCGCCACCAGATTGCTTAGCGCGCCGGTAGCCACGATCGGCATGCCCGTCAGGCGCCAGTTGCGTACGACGGCGACGAAGACCGCCGCGGTCGAGAGCACGTAGATCACGGGCCCGAGGCCACCGGCGAGCCGATCCCCGAACTCCGTGAACAGGACCAGCTGGACGAGGAGTCCCCCGACGGCCAGCTGGGCCCAGCGGAACCCCAGGCCGGTCAGGCCGTCGAGGCTGCCGCGGAGGATGAGCCCGAGGACGACGCCGACCGGGATCGCCCAGAGCATGAACATCCGGTCAGATGCCTCGCGCGTCCAGGATTCCGCGAAGCTGGATGACGTGCTCCTCCAGGTGTCCCGTCACGAACCGATCGAAGAGCGCGGCCACGGGGGTCACGCCGCGAACCGGGTGGAGCCCCTCGCGCGCGGCGTCGGCTTCGGAGAGCTCGCGCATGCGATGCGCGACGCGCGCGCCGCCCGCGCCAAGCCGCGCGAAAAGCTCCCGGAGCGGCACGGTCCGGTCGCGGCCGATGATCCCGATCCGGACGACATCGGACGCGACGCGCCCGAACGGGACGGGGGACCCGGGCTGCCCTTCCAGGATTCGCTCGGCCTCTCCCAGCCAGAACGGGAGCATCTCATCGAGGTGGGCGAGCAGCTCGGGCGGACCCCAGTTCGCCTCGGCTTCCGTGCCGTACAGCTCGGCCAGCGGCCAGGGAGCTGCCGCTTCCACGCGCTCGCGCAGGGCCAGGATCGCGTCGACTGCGGCCTCGAGCCGCGCAGCAGAATCGGTCAAGGTGTTCATGGCGGTGCAGTGTCGCACGAAGGAGACCGGGGACGGGCCCACCCCGTCGTGGCGGGCCTACCGCGTGAAGAGAGTCGGCGCAAGCGGCCGACTGCCTCACCCTCAGGGCGGGCAGGACCGGCGTCCAACTCGCGTTCGTTCGCCCGACCAGTGGGTCGGTCGCGGTTAGGGTTAGGATCGCCCGATCCGCGGGACGCTGGCAACGATGCCAGAGGCTGGCGCCAGAGAGGCACGCACCATGGCTGGGCCACGATCGGGGGGCATCACGCAACCGGTGGAACGGGCCCCGGCCGCGACCCGGGGCGCCGGGATCAGCCTGGCCACCCTCTGGAACGCCCTCCCGCCTGCAGGCCGCATCGCGCTCGTCGGCGTCGTCGCCTCGGCCCTGGTCGCTGTCGCGCTCGGTGTCTTCATCACACGGGAAATCCGACACGAGCTCCTGGAGGCTGAAGGACGAGGCCTGCAGGCCGCGGTCGCGGCGGTAGAGCCGTCGCTGGCGGAACTGGTCGACGGACCGCTGAGCGCCGATGAGATCGCGCTCCTCGACCGGCTCGTCGACCGGTGGATCCTGGACGGCGATCGCGTCCGGACGAAGCTGTGGGCGCTTGACGGCGTGGTCGTCTACTCGGACGTTCGCGACCTGATCGGCCGCCATTTCGCGGACGTGCGTCCCCGCCTGGCCCTCGCGGTCGAGCGAGGGATCGCATCGGCCGTGACCGATCTCGCCGACCTCGAGAACGAGTTCGAGCGCCAGTACCGCCAGCTCGTCGAGTTCTACGTCCCCGTGCGCGACCCGGACGGCCGGGCGGTCGCCGTGCTCGAGATCTACCAGGACGTTGGCTCCCTCGAGGAAGCCCTGGGCGCCATCAACGGGGCGACATGGGGCGCCATCGGCTCCGGCCTGGGGATCCTGCTGATCTTCCTCGTCGCGCTCGTCGCCACCACGGTCCGCTCGATCGGCCGAGACCGGGCCGCCGCGGAATCCCGGGCCGGCGAACTGGCGGTCCTCGTCGGAGCCGCGGAGGCACTCGCCTCATCGCTCGAGCCACACGAATTCCTGGGCCGGCTCGACGAGAGCGTTCGGCGAGGCCTGGGGCTCTCGCGCCTGGCGATCGAGCCGTCCCCGGCGCCGACGTCGACCGCGCTTCGCCTGCCCCTCCGCGACGGGTCCTGGCTCGTCGCCGAGCGTGCCTCGTCAGCGCCTTCCGTGGACGACGAGCGTGTCCTTCGCTCGGTCGCCAACAGCCTCGACGCCGCGCTCGCCAACGCCGCCCTCTATGCGGAGGTGCGCGACGCCGCGCAGCAGCGGCGCCAGCTCCTCAGGCAGGTCGTGGAAGCCCACGAGGACGAGCGCCGCCACATCGTGGGCGAGCTCCACGATTCCCTGGCGGGCGAGCTGATCCGCGTCCTCTACGGGATCCGCGGGATCGGGGCGCGCTCGGCGCACCTGCCACGGGAGATGGTCCGGGAGCTCGAGGCCCTCGAGCGACTGGTGGCCGAAGCGGAGCAGCACCTGCGCGCCTTCATGAGCCGGATGCGACCGGCCGCCATCGACGAGTTCGGGCTGGCGGCGGCCCTGGAGGAGACGGTCAGCCGGTACCGCCAGGAGTCCCGCCTCGAGGTTCGCCTCCGCGTGCGCGGCGATGTCGCGTCCATCTCGCCCGAGGTCCAGCTGGTCATGCTGCGGGCGGCCGAGGAGGCTCTGCTCAACGTGCGCAAGCACGCCGACGCGAAGCGCGTGCTGGTCAGCGTTCGGGCCGATGCCACCCACGTCGTATTGAGCGTGGAGGACGACGGCGTCGGCTGGGGCCTCGGCGGTACCGAGGGCGAGGGCAGGGGGCTCGGCCTGGCCTATCTGCCTGAGCGGGTGGTCGGCTTCGGTGGCGACGTCCAGCGGCTGCGGAGCCGGCTGGGCGGAGCGCGGCTGGTCGTGCGCATCCCGCGGGGGGCGGCGTGATGGCCCTGCGCATCCTCGTCGCGGACGACCACGTGGCCGTACGCGAGGGCCTGCGCTGGATGCTCCACTCGGACGAGGCGATCGAGGTCGTCGGCGAGGCGGCGAACGGCGAGGAGCTGATGGCGCTGCTCGACCGGACCCCGTGCGACGCCGTGCTGCTCGACCTCTCGATGCCGGTCATGAGCGGCCTGGACGTGCTGGCGGCGCTGCGGGCGATGGATCGCCAGATCCCGGTCGTCGTGCTGACGATGCACGACGATCCGGCGCACGTCGATCGGGCCCTCGCGCTCGGCGCATCGGGCTACGTCCTGAAGAGCGCCCCGCGAGATGAGATGGTGCGCGCCCTGACGGCCGCGGCCAGCGGCGGCGCGTATGTGCAGCCGTCCCTCGCCAAGCCGCTCCTGGCACGCTACGTCGTGGCCGGCGGCCCGATCGGCGAGGAGCCGAGAGCCCTCACCCCCCGGCAGCTCCAGCTCCTGCGCGCGCTCGCGGCAGGCCGGAGCAACAAGGAGCTGGCCCACGAGCTGGGGATCTCGGAAGCGACCGCGAAGAGCTACCTCAAGGAGCTCTACGCCCGGCTCGAAGTCTCATCGCGAGCCAGTGCCGTCGCGTACGGGATCCGTCACCAGCTGATCCGCTGAGGCCGTCGCCGGCCGGGTGTCGCCGTCCTCCCCGGCGAACGAGGGGGTCTCGACCGGCCGAAAGTGGGGGCTCGCCGGCCCGCGCCCCGGAGATAGCGTGGGCCGGCGACGGATGGGCTAGCTCCACGGATGGGCAAGCTCCGTCGCAGGAGGACAGAGGAATGAAGCTGCGCGCTTCGTGGGCGCTCGTTGCGCTGGCACTCCCGCTCGTCGTCACGGCCTGCGGTGCCCAGGGCGGCACCGGGCTGACCGCTGCCGACAGGACGGTCTACCTGGCCGCCATCGAGCCGAAGGGCTCGACCTCGGTCGACAAGGAACCGTTCCCCGCCGCGGCCCTGCCGGTGGGCGGTGGCTACGGCCTCGAGGAACCGGATGCCGACGGCAAGTGGACGGTCGAGACCTACCGCTGGCTGCCGGGCGAGATCACCGTGGTGCAGGGCGACAAGGTGACGCTGGAGATCCTGGGTATCAACGGCGCCTCGCACCCCACGACGATCGAGGGCTACGACATCTCGTTCGAGGTGAAGCGCGGACAGCTGAACAGCGTGACGTTCACGGCCGACAAGCCGGGGATCTTCCGGATCATCTGCTCGGCCCATCAGCCGTCCATGACCGGGCAGCTCATCGTCCTCCCCTCGAAGTGAGCAGTCGGGCGGCGGTCGAGACGGACGCCGTCACCGTTCGGGCGTTCGCCGACCCGGCGCTGCCGCAGGGTGCGAAGCGGTACGTGCTGGCGTGCGGCCATGGCGTGACCAGTACAGCGTTGATCCCGCCCCTCAGGTCCGGATCCAGACGGCAACTGTCGGAGGCTGAGCTGATCGAGCTGTTCGTCGTCCGCCACCAGGCGCGGCTGCGCTGTTCCTGCGCTCTTTGGCCCGACCCGTCGTCGCCGCGGCCGCTGGACTGAGGGACATGGACTTAGCGACGAGGTGGCGAAGGAGCGTCAGTCGCCGACACTGCAGCGCGAAGGGGAGTAGTCCTCCTCCGGCCGATCGACATGCTGGCGCTCGCGCGCCCGGTCGCCGGGTCCGCCTCGCGGACGGACGAGACCTTCAACCAACGACACCCGACCGGGTGCCGGGTCGAGGTCCGCCGTCGACCCGGGGCCCCGAGCCGGAGACCGAATGGACGCCTTCCTCCTCAGCCTCGGCGTGATCTTCCTCGCCGAGCTGGGCGACAAGAGCCAGTAGATGAAGACCGACAGGATGCCGCAGTCGCCGGTGGCCGTCCCGTGATCGACATGGATGGTGGCCACGAGCGCGTCAGCGTCGTCGGCACCCTCATACGTTGATCCTCGTCCCCGGCGGGATCGCCTTGTAGCTGGAGGACGTGATCGTGCACCCGGTGTCGTCACGCACCTTGGTGAGGTGGAAGGCCTTGCTCGCTGAAGCCGACGCCGTTGGCGCCAGCATGGTGAGGGCCCCGATCGTGGCGGCGACGACGAGGAGCCTTCGCACGGAAGGCATCCGATGGTGGGCTCCGCCTATGGGGCCCTGATCTGTCGACACGTGTCCACTCTCCGAGATGCACGACGGCCGCGCTCGGCCCACCGCGGGTCGCCTGGCGTCAAGTCGGCGGTGGCTCGGCGAGGCAGAACAACTGGCGGGCGCCCGAGACGCCCTTGAGCTCGTGGCTGCCGGCGTCGACGAACCCCAGGCCTGAGCCGACGAGGAGCTCGTGGGTCGTCGCCGACACGTAGACCTGGCTGGGGCCGGCGAGCGCCATGATCCGGGCCGCGACGTGGACGGCCATCCCGCGCACGTCTCCGGCCACGAGCTCGACCTCACCCGTGTGGACGCCGGCGCGGATGGCGAGCCCGAGCGATTTCGCGGCCAGGCAGATCGCCGCCGCGGCACGGACCGCTCGCTCGGAACCGTCGAACAGGGCGAGCACGCCGTCGCCGGTCGTCTTGACGAGACGGCCCCGGAAGCGGTCGAGCTCGAGCTGGACCCGTTCGTTGTGGACCGCGACCGTCTCCCGCCAGCCGGCCGGGCCGAGGCGCTCGGCCGCCGCCGTCGAATCGACGATATCCGTGAAGAGAACCGCGCCCAGGACCCGCTCCGTGTTCTCGGCGACGCGGGCGAACGAGCGCATCCCGGCGACGTCATACGTCACCCACGGCTCGTCGCCGATGACCCAGCCATCGTGCCCCGGCGGGATGTCGAAGACCGTGCCGGCCCCGACCTCGAGGGTCGTCCCGTCCTCCATCCGGATCCCCAGCCGCCCCTGGAGGCAGACGCCGACATGGTGGTACTGGCAGAGCCGGGTCCCGGCGAGCGGCTGGACGTGCTCAGTCCAGTGCCAGCCCGGCTCGAAGACCGTGCGACCGATGATGAGGTCGTCGAGCGCGTAGATGTCGACCCGGCCGAACGGGGTCCGGCGGACCTCGTCGGGCGTATCGAGCGACTTGAATTGCAGGCGGGCCATGGGACGCGCTCCGGTGCGGATGTGCAGCCCGCATCCTGCACCGCCGCGGCCCGCGTCGCAAACCGCCGGAATGGCCTGCATCGAACGAACGCCAGCCGCCGGGTTGCCATCTCGCCCGGGGCGATCCGGGACGCCCGCCCCATGACGACGGGACGTCCGCTGCGTCATGGTTCCGTTCATCCTGCGGCCGTCGATGCCTCGCGGGCGATCTGGAGGATGGTTATGCGCTACCTCGGGAGCTGGAGGGCCGTCCTCTCAGCCGGGACCCTGGCACTCCTGGTGTTCCTGGCACGCGGCTGGCTCGACTGGCGCTTCGTGTACGGCGAGTTCACGGCCGACGACGACATCGCCACGACCTTCATCACGATCCTCTTCTACACGGCGGTGTGCGCCGTGTGGATCTGGGCGCTCGTGGCGACGGGACGTGAGCGGCGGGGTGGAGCGATCGGCGTCCTCGTCCTGTCGCTCCTCCTGCTCGTGGTCGGCGGGATCGCGACCTTCGCGGCGCTCTGCCCGTCGCCGTGCGGGACGGCGTGGCCGCTCATGGAGGCGACGAACTGGCTCGGGATTGTCGTCGGCGTCGTCGCGGTCGCATCGGCAGGGGGGCGCCTCGCCGCCGAAACGTGAGCTCGGGGCCGCGCGCTACGCTTCCGGCGGGAGGGACCGTTACCGTGCCGGAGATCCGACCGCGTCGCCCGGCGATATGGCTGCTCACTGTCGTCGCGCTCGTCGCCAGCCTGGCCTTCCTGGTGCTGCGCCTGGTGGGTCCGACCGACGGTGCGGCCGTGGCGTTCTACGCCGAGGCATGGGCGGGCGACGGCGTCCAGATCCGGGTCCTCCCCGGGCCACCGACCGGGCTGCGTACCGGTGACGTCGTCACCTCCGTGGCGGGAAGGCCGCTCGCTGCGTGGCTGGACGGTGCCGCGGACCCGGGCGTCGACCGGACACCAGTCGACGCCCGGCAGGTGACCTACGGCATCCGCCGGGACGGGGAGGCCCTCGAGGTGGCGGTGTCGCTCGCGTCGCACGACATCGGGGGCCTGTTGCGCGACTACTGGAGCGCGCTCCTCCTCGTGATCGTCCTGCAGTCGGTGGCTGCGTACGTGCTGTGGCGAAGACCCGAAGCGCCGGCGGCGGCGGCCCTCGCGATCGCGGCGGCCGGCGTGACGGGAAGCACGATCCCATGGCTCCTCGGGCTGGAGGTCAGCGACATCACCCATGGGTGGCCGTTCCTCCTCTATGCGGCGACCGCCGGCGGGCTCTACATGCTGCTCTGGCCGGCCGGCGCGCTTCACCTCCCACTGGCGATGACGTCGCCGAGCGGACCGGGCAGGCGGACGCTCCTCGCCCTTTACGGACTCCCTCTCGGCGGCTACGTGGCCGCTCTCGTCGCGACCCGAGCCGCGGCATCGTCGTCCGTGGCGTGGATCGGGAGCTGGCCCGTCGTCCAGGTCGCGGTCATCATCCCGACGATCCTCGTCGGGATCGTTCTCACCGTCCGCGGCTACCGCTCCGCCCCGGCCGCCATCCGTGAGCAGACACGCTGGGTCGCCATCGGCGGCTCCGTGTCGATCGTCGCCTCGCTCATCCTGTTCTGGGTGCCGCAGCTCCTGACCACGCGGCCCCTCATCCCGTGGAGCGCGATCGGCCTCGTGTCGCTCCCGCTCCCCCTGGCGATCGCCGCGGCCATCCTCCGCAACCGGCTCTTCGACATCGACGTCGTTGTCAACCGCGCGCTGGTCTACGGTGGCGCGACAGGCTCGATCGTCGCGATCTACGTCGCCTCCGTGTCGGTCCTGGGCAACGTCCTCGGACTGCAGGGAGGGTTCTCCACCTCGCTCCTGGCGACGGGGCTGGCGGCCGTGGCCGCCCTCCCGATCCGCGATGCCCTGCAGCGCGTCGTGAACCGCCTCATGTATGGCGACCGCGACGATCCGTACCGGGCGCTCAACCGCCTCGGGCAGCGGCTGGAGGGGACCCTCGACCCGCTCGAGGCGCCTACCGTCATCGTGCGGACGGTCGCCGAGTCGCTGCGGCTGCCATGGGTCGGGTTGCGGATCGGCAGGACGCACGAGCCGGGTCGGACGATCGTCCACGGCCGCGGGCCGGACGTCGACCCGATCGCGATCCCGCTGGTCTACGGGGCCGAGGTTGTCGGCGACCTCCTGGTGGCGCCCCGCTCTCCGACGGAGCCACTCTCCGCAGCGGACCGGAAGCTCCTTGACGCCCTCGCTCGCCAGGTCGGCGCCGCGGTCCACGCCCTCGCCCTCGCGCTCGACCTCGTGGAGTCACGCGAGCGGCTCGTCGCCGCGCGTGAGGAGGAGCGACGCCGGATTCGTCGCGACCTGCACGATGGCCTCGGCCCGACCCTCGCCGCCATCGGCCTGCGGGCAGAGGTCGCCGCGGACCTCGTCGCTCGGGACGCGGAGGGCGCGCAGCGCGTCCTGCAGGAGATGCGCGGCGAGGTGCGCGGCGCTCTCGCGGACATTCGGCGGCTCGTCGATGCGCTCAGGCCCCCCGCCCTCGACGAGCTCGGGCTGGTTGGTGCGCTGCAGACGCAGGCAGGCCATCTCGGGCCCGATCCGAGCGTCGACATCGCGGCGGTCGGCTCGCTCCCCGAGCTTCCCGCTGCGGTCGAGGTGGCGGCGTACCGGATCGCCGTCGAGGCGATGACGAACGCAGCGCGTCACTCGGGCGCGCGAACGTGCCGCGTCCGGCTTCGGGACGAGGGGGACGCGCCCCGCCGCTGGCTGGAGGTCGAGGTGACCGACGACGGCCGGGGATTCCCCGAGCACGTCCGGCCGGGAATCGGCCTCGACTCGATGCGCGAGCGCGCCGCGGAGGTCGGCGGGACATGTACCGTGGGACCGATGGCCGAGGGCGGGACACGCGTCCTCGCGCGCCTCCCCCTGAACGGCGTGCCCGGGAGCACGGAGGCACACGGTGGCTGACCTCGACTCGGAGCCCATCCGCATCCTTCTCGCGGACGATCACGAGGCCTTCCGAATGGGTCTCGCTGCACTGCTCGGCACGGTCCAGGGGATCGATGTCGTCGGGGAGGCGACGACGGGTGAGGAGGCCGTCGTACTGGCGCTCCGCCTGCAGCCGGACATCGTCGTCATGGACCTCAACATGCCTGACGTCGACGGGATCGAGGCGACCCGACGGATCGTGGCGACCAGCCCGCACATCGCCGTCCTGGTGCTGTCGATGTACGAGGACGACGACCAGGTCTTCGGCGCGCTGAAGGCCGGTGCGCGCGGCTACCTCCTCAAGGGCGCGGACCGCAGCGAGCTGGCGCGGGCGATCAGGAGCGTCTCTTCGGGCGAGGCGATCTTCGGTCCCGGCATCGCCCGCCGGCTCGTGGCGTTCTTCGCTTCACGCTCGGCAGTCGAGTCGACGGTCTTCCCCGAGCTCACCGAACGGGAGCGCGAGATCCTCGACATGGTCGCCCGGGGCCTCAGCAACACGGAGATCACGCAGCGTCTCGGCCTCTCGCCGAAGACCGTTCGCAACCACGTCTCGAACATCTTCAGCAAGCTCCAGGTAGCGGACCGCGCGCAGGCGATCGTCCGCGCGCGTCAGGCGGGCCTCGGCGGCGAACGACGCGGGCCTCGCGAATAGGCCGAGCCCGAGTCGAACCGCGCTCGAACCTCCCGAGCCGATTCGTGACAGCGGTCCCATGACCGCGGGACGCTGCCTCCCGTACACATAGGAAGGTCCATCCGGGCCCATCAAGGGAGGCACCCAGTCCATGGCACGAACCTTCGCGATGCGCGTCTACGCCGCGACCTACTGGGTCCTGACGCTGTCGTTCCTGTACATCCTTGTCGCTGCCCTCGGGCCTGCGGTGTCCGAGGATCCGGAGCTCGCGGCGATCATGCCGGTGCTCGTCGTCTTCCTCGGGCTGTTCGTCGTCGCCGCGGCCGCGGCGACGTTCCTGCCGTCCGCGCCCCGCCGGCGGCGGTTCTGGCTGATCGCCCTGATCCCGGTCCTCGCGTTCCTCGCGATGAACGGCCCGTACCTCCCGTACTCGTTCACGCATCCAGCCGACGCCGCCTTCCCCGGCACCGTGCCGCTGGTCGTCGGCTCGATGATCCTGATCCTCGCCGCGATCACCGCCTTCCGGGAGATCGGGGCGGGCGGTGCCGCCGCGTGGGGCAGCGCACGCACGCGCTGGGCGATCGGGATCGTCGCGGCCGTCACCGTCGGGGCATCGGTGACCGGCTACGTCGGGGCCGCCCAGGGCGACGGCGGAGGGGCCGCCCTCGCAGCCGCGCCGACGACGAGCGCAACTCTCGTCGCCGAAGGGACGAAGTTCCTGACGACGAGCTACTCGATGTCGTCGTCCGACGTCCTCGGCCTGTTCGTCGAGAACAGGGACTCGTCCGCTCACTCCTTCGATATCGACGCGCTCGACATCCACGTCCAGGTACCCGCCGGCGCGACCATCGCGCTCGCCGTCAAGCCGGCCAAGGCCGGGCCGATTGAGTTCACGTGCGCCATCCCCGGACACCGTGAAGCCGGGATGGTCGGCACGATCGACGTCAGGTAGGAACGAGCGGTGGAGCGCCTCGCCCGTCAGGCTCACGCCGTGGCGGCCATGCTGTTCGTCGTCGGCGTGGCGGTCCAGGTCTTCCTCGCCGGCGCGGCGCTCACACAGCTGGGCGGGCTGGGTGACTTCCGGACGCACGCCGACTTCGGGTACACAGTCGTCGGCGTGCTGGCGCTCGCGGTGCTGCTCACCGCGATCGGGGCACGGGCAGGGCGCAGGGCGGTCGCCGCGACCTTCGGCCTGCTCGTCCTGTACGTCATCCAGACGGCGCTCCCGGCCCTGCGATCCGGAGCGCCGCTCATCGCGGCGCTCCACCCGTTGAACGCCGTCCTGCTCTTCACCCTGGGTGGCATCATCGCGACGCGCGCGATCCGCGCCGCCGCGGACTGAGGGAGAACAGATGGATCTCTACCCGTGGGTCGTCCTGGTCCATATCGTCGCCGCGTTTGTCTTCGTCATGGCGCACGGCGTCTCCGCGTTCGTGGCGTTCCGCATCCGCGGTGAGACCGACCGAACCCGGCTCGCGGCGCTCCTCGAGTTGAGCGGCGGCTCGCTGTTGACGGCCTTCATCGCCCTGCTCGTCATCCTCGTGGCAGGGATCTGGGCCGCCATCGTCGGCGGGCACTTCGGCGGCGGCAAGTACTGGGCCTGGGCTTCGCTCGGGGTCTTCATCGTGACGGGTGGCCTGATGACCCCCCTGGCCAGCACCTGGATGAACCGCGTCCGCCACGCCGCCGGCCTGCGGACCCAGGGGGACAAGAAGACCGATCCGGATCCGGTCCCCGCAAGCGACGCGGAGCTGGCGGCGATCCTCGCGGCGGGCCGGCCGCACCTCATCGCTGCCGTCGGCCTGGTCGGCCTCGTGGTGCTCGTGACCCTGATGCGTTTCAAGCCGTTCTGATGGCCGCCGCATGACGCAACACGTCGTCGAGGTCGAGGAGCTCGTCAAGGTCTACCCGGCCGCCCGGGGCGGCGAGCCCGTCCGGGCCGTCGATGGGATCAGTTTCGCGGTGGCGTCGGGCGAGTTCTTCGGCTTTCTCGGCCCAAATGGGGCCGGCAAGACCACAACGATCCGAATCCTCGCGACGCTCGCGCGATCGACCTCCGGCGCTGCCACCGTGGCCGGACTCGATGTCGTGAGAGATGCGGCAGCCGTCCGCAGCCGGATCGGGCTCGCCATGCAGACCGTGGCCCTCGAGAACATGCTGACCGGTCGCGAGAACCTCGAGCTGATCGGTCGATTGCACGGGATGCCGGCCGGGGAGCTTCGTCGGCGGGTAGACGAGCTCCTCGAACTGATGAACTTGACGGCGGCGGCGCGCCGGCTCGTCGGCACGTACTCCGGCGGGATGCGCCGACGCCTCGACCTCGCAACGGCCCTGGTGCATCGACCGGCGGTGCTCTTTCTCGACGAGCCGACGGAGGGCCTCGACCCACAGAGCCGCGCGGCGTTCTGGGAGGAGCTGGTCAGGATCAACCGGGCGGGTACGACGATGTTCCTGACGACCCATTACATGGAGGAGGCCGATCGCCTGTGCGACCGGCTCGCGATCGTGGATGCGGGTCGAATCGTGGTGGAAGGCACGCCCCGCGAGCTCAAACGCTCGGTTGGTGCGGACGCCGTCGAAATCGCCCTCGCCCATCTGGACGGAGCCGAATCGCTCGCCGCAGCACAGGCACTCGCGCTGACTCGTCTGGCAGGGGTCGCGGGGATCGTCTCGGCCGAGGTGTCGGCAGGCGGCATCGCCGTCGGAGTGGCCAATGCCCACGCCGCCGTGCCGGCCCTGTTGCGCGAGCTGGACGGGAACGGACTCGGCGTGACCGGCCTCACGATGCGCGAACCCAGCCTGGACGACGTGTTCCTGCGCTACTGCGGGCGCCACATCCGAACCGAGGAGGCGGACCGGCCGCTGGAGACTGGATGGTGATGCACCGATGACGGCTGCCGTGGGGTTCCTGCGCGAGACCTGGATTCTCGGCGGGCGCTCGCTTCGGCGTTTCTACCGCGTTCCGGCCAACCCGGTCTCGACGCTTCTCTTCCCGCTGATCCAGCTGTTCGTCTTCTCGCAGCTGTTCAAGGACATCGTCTCGCTGCCTGGATTCGTTGCCAGCGGGAACGGCAGTGGTTCGTACCTGGACTACCTGGCTCCCGGTCAGGTGGCGTTCACCGTCTTCTTCGCCGTGGCCTGGTCGGGCAGCACACTGCTCGTGGACTGGCGCAACGGTTATCTCGACAAGCTTCGCGCCAGCCCGATCAACCGGCTCGCGATCCTGGCCGGGGAACTGGTGCCGCTGTTCATGGTGTCGATGGCGATGGCCGCGGCGATCCTGATCCTGGCGGTGCTGCTGGGCGCCCACGTCGCGACGGGCCTGCCGGGTGCCCTGGCGATCGTTCTGCTCGGCGGCGGGTTCGGGGTGGCATGGGCGGGGACGTCGATGTTCCCGGCGCTCGTCACCAGGAACGAGCAGGCAACCGGGACCCTCGCGATGCTGTTCATGCCGATCGCGTTCATGTCGACGGCCTTCGTCCCGGTCGCGCTGATGCCGGGCTGGCTCCAGACGGTCAACGACTGGAACCCGATCAGCTACGTCATCGAGGCGATGCGCTCACTCATGACGGTCGGGTTCGAGGGGGACGTCATCGGCCGCGCGCTGGTGGCCGTGCTGATCCTGGGGGTCGTCCTGCAGGGGGCGACGCTCTGGGCGTTCCGCCGCCTCACCGCGTAGCCCGGGGACCTGGGCGGCTCGGTGCCCTGCGCTCCCCGGTCAACGCCCGCCCGAGGGCATGACGTGAGCCGCCGCGTCGTCCGGCCGATCCCCTGCGGGCCGAGCCTGGCTCCGCCGAGCCGGGGAGACGTTTCGCGAAGCGTTTGGCGGCGCGTCTATCTGAGGTTGGGACCATGTCAGGGCGCAGGCGGGATGTCGTCGCGATCATCCGGCGAGAGGCCCCCGAAGCGCGTTGACGACTGCCCGGAGCTCGCCTGGCCCGTGCCTCTCAGCGCCTGACGATCATCCGGCGAGAGCCCCCCGAACTGTCCCGGCGCGCGGATCCCGACCGGCGCCCGGTTCTGCACGTCGGTACCGCTCAGGTTGCCGACCGAGACGATCTGCGCGAGCGCAAATCCGATCACGAGTCCCGCCGTGATCAGCATCATGGCGGCGAGCACCATCGCCGAATTCAGACGCCGCCCGGCGAATGCCATTCCGGTCATCCTGAGATCCCTCCTGTCGCTTGACCTGCCTCTTCGGCCTGTTGCCGGTTGGGCACTGTCATGAGCGGTTGGGCGGCCGAAACGTTCAGCCCTCGAACGATCGCGCCGGCCACGGCGGTAATCTCGCGGTGGCTGAACGTTTTGCCTGCGGGGACGCTCATAGTCATTGCCCACGACAGGCAGGGGCGGCATTACAGAGGTCGAGGTGGATCGTGAACTCGTCGAACGGGCCCGCGGCGGCGACCGTGACGCGTTCACCGTCCTGGTGCATCAAATCAGCGACCGGCTGTACGCGATCGCTCATCGGATCCTTCGCGACGGCGATCTCGCCCAGGATGCCCTGCAGAACGCGATCGTGACCGCCTGGCGTCAGCTCCCGCACCTCCGCGATGCGGACCGCTTCGAAGCCTGGAGCCAGCGCATCCTGGTGCATGCCTGTTACGCGGAATCGCGGCGCAGGGGGCGCTCGGCCGCGACCGTGCGGCTCATTTCGTTTTCGCCTTCGACGCCCGACACGAGCGATGCCCTGGCCGATCGGGACGAGATCGAACGAGCCTTCCGCCGGCTCTCGCCCGACCATCGCGCGGTATTGGTGCTCCATCACTACCTCGGCCTTCCGCTCGTCGAGGTCGCCGCGACGCTCGGCATCCCGGCCGGCACGGCCCGATCTCGACTCCACAACGCCAGCCGCGTGCTGCGCTCGGCCATCGAAGCCGATTCCCAGCCCACGATCGAGGAGGTCCGACTGGCATGAGCGACGCACGACGCCTCGAGCAGATGACGCGAGAGTTCCTGGAGCTCGGCCCGACGCGGGCTCCGGACGAGCCGATCAGGGCTGCGCTTCGGATGGTCCAGAGGACGCCGCAGGAGCGCGACTTCGGATTCCGGCTCAGGCCGTCGCAGCGCTGGCTTCCGCTTCGCCTCGCCATGGCCGCGGCGATCGTGGTGGTCGCCCTGGTCGGCGTCGGTCAGCTCCGACTGCCCACCGGCAATGTGGGAGGCGGGCCGAGCCCGGCCGTGACGCCGAGCCCGGCCGTGACGCCGAGCCCGGCCGTGAAGCCGAGCCCC
>Ga0209321_10000484_pt1 | contig 25880 bp, 20 predicted proteins | sample Rifsed16ft4_FD_184012 | JGI IMG/M metagenome (GOLD analysis project Ga0209321, IMG submission 184012) | Soil microbial communities from Rifle, Colorado, USA - sediment 16ft 4 - CSP-I_5_4 (version 2) | ecosystem: Environmental > Terrestrial > Deep subsurface > Rock core/Sediment | place: Rifle...
CCGCCCGAACGACCGTTGCGAGGTCGGTTCGTGTTCGGTCGGGCGGGTGCGACTCTGCGTTGTAGTCTAAAAAGGCGAAACTGATACACTACCAGTCAATCCGGTCAAGAGCGTTTTTCGCTTCACTTAGCTGCTCCACTGTGTTGACACCGCGGATCTCGTCGGGATGCGGCGCCATCAACGCTGATACGACCCAATGGTGCCTCCAGAAGTACTCAAACACATCCGTCAGGTAGAACTCATTCTGAACATTATGCGGAGAAATATGTTTCAGCCCGTCAAAGAGCTTCTCTTTCTCATAGACATAGATACCCGAATTGATTTCACGCACGAGGAGCTCCTCGGGCGACGCATCCTTGTGCTCCACGATCTTCTTGACCGAATGGTCCGCATTCCTGATGATGCGGCCATAGCCGGCGGGATCGTCGAGCTCCGCCGTCAGGATCGTTGCGACCGCCTTCTTCTTCCGGTGATAGTCCACCAGCTGATCGATCGTTTTGTGACGAAGAAGCGGAACATCTCCCGAGAGGACAAGGACGCTCCCGAAAAAATCCGCCAGGGCCGATTCCGTCTGCATGACGGCGTGGCCGGTTCCCAACTGTTGTTCCTGAGTCACACATTGTGCCGAAGGAAAATACATTTTCACGTAGTGCTCGACCGTTTCCTTCTGGTAACCGACAATGGGTATGACCCTCGACGCCTTCAATTCTCCCGCAAGGTGAAGGACGTAGTGAATCATGGGCTTGCCATCGAGCTCATACATGACCTTTGCCCGACTGCTGTCCTTCATTCGGGTACCCTTCCCGGCGGCCATGATGACAACGGCGAGAGTCGATTGTTTCGTCATGAACCTATTCCAGAGGAACAATCATATTGTCGATGAGCCTCGTTGAACCGAATCTGACCGCGAGGAGTACGAGGACTTCTTTGCCTTCGAGTTTGTCGACATTCTTGAAATTCGACGGATCGACAAAGGCAACGTAGTCGATTTGAGCGGGAGACCCAGCCGTAAGAATTGCGGTGATTGCATCGCGGACAACCTGCAGGTCACGCTCCCCCTTCTTGATGAGATCCGCGGCTGCTTTCAGGGATTGATAAAGCGCAGGTGCATTCTTGCGCTCCGTTTCGCCAAGGTAGGCATTCCGGGAGCTTTTTGCCAGTCCGTCCCCCTCCCGTATGATCGGACCTGCGAGCAGTTCAATATCAAAGTTCAAATCCTGAACCATCTTTCTAATAATAAAGAGCTGCTGCGCATCCTTCTGCCCAAACACCGCCACGTGCGGCTTGGTGAGATGGAACAGCTTGGCGACGATGGTTGTAACACCGCTGAAGTGTGTGGGCCGGATCTCACCCTCAAACACCTCTGCCACCTCGCCTGTCACCACATAGGTAAGAAAAGGGGGAGGATATATCTCCTCCACATCGGGATAGAACAGGACGTCCGCATCTGCATCCTGTGCAAGGTGCTCATCGCGCTTGAAATCACGCGGGTATTGCTCAAAGTCTTCCTGAGGTCCAAACTGGGTGGGATTGACGAAGATGGTGAGGATAACAAAATCGCTGTTGGCCCTGGCAAGAGAGAGGAGACTCATGTGCCCCTCGTGGAGAGCGCCCATCGTCGGCACGACGGCAATCTTCTTCCCGGCGAGCCTGACCTGCTCCGCCCTTTCCTGCATTTCACGGACAGTCCTGAGTATTTCCATTACAGGATCTTTTTCCCGAATCCTGATTGGATCAGCTCAACGGCAAACTCCGCCGATTGATTGCGGTTGTCGAGGATCGGATTCACCTCGACAATTTCCAGTGACGTCATCTTCCCGGACTCATTGAGGGTTTCCATGATCAGATGCGCCTCACGATAGTTCAGTCCGCCTCTCACAGGCGTCCCGACTCCCGGTGCGACCTGAGGATCGACGCCGTCGAGGTCGAAGCTCACATGCAGGCAGTCGCAGGAGCGCAGCTTTCTGAGCGCGCGCCCCATGACCGCTGAAATGCCATGCTTGTCGATCTCTTCCATGGTGAAGGTATTGATTCCCGCCTGCCTGATGAATTTTCGTTCACCATCGTCCAGATCGCGCGTACCGATGAGAACGACATCCTTCGGATCAAGCTTCTTGAAGTCTCCCCCCACCGACGTGAGCTCAATTGCGCCGAAACCGATGGAAGCCGCCATCGGCATGCCGTGGATATTTCCTGAAGGAGTTGTCTCGGGCGTGTTGAGATCGCCGTGTGCATCGATCCAGAGGACCCCAAGACGTTTCTTGTGCCTGCGGCAGAATTGCGCGAGCCCGGCGATCGTTCCGATCGCGATGGAGTGATCGCCGCCGAGGACGAGCGGGAATTCTCCGGCTGACATGATCTTTTCGACTTTTCCCGAAAGGAGCGTGCAGGCGCGGACAATCTCCGGAAGATACTTCAGTTTCTCATTGCGGATGCGCTGCTGCTCGGGAGATTTTACCAAAATGTCACCGTCGTCCACGACGGTGTGGCCTAGGTGGGCGAGTTTATCCGTAACGCCGGCGATGCGGATGGCCGAGGGACCCATATCGACACCGCGTCTTCCGGCGCCGAGGTCCATGGGAACACCAAGAATGTGGATCTTCATACATTGACTGTGGAATCTATCTCAACCACGGAGTATCATGGGCTGAAGCTCGTAACTTTACATTCTCTTCCCCGACCTTCCGCCTACGCTTTGCTGCGGCGGACAAGAAAGGTCGGGGCAATCGCCCGTTTTTGTTTGCTTCCCCGTCAGGCTCGTAACCCAATGTTGAATCGGATACTATTGGGCAAGGAGCTTCAACATCTTGGTGATCGTCTCCTTCATTTCCTTCCGATGGATCACCAGGTCTACAAATCCTTTTTCCATGAGGAACTCTGCCCTCTGAAATCCCGGCGGCAGGTCCTTGCCGATCGTCTGCTTAATGACACGCGGCCCGGCAAACCCGATGAGGGCTCCGGGCTCGGCGATGTTCACGTCGCCAAGCATTGCATAACTGGCCGTAACACCCCCCGTCGTCGGATCCGTCAGGACGGAGATATAGGGGATTCCCGCGTCGGAAAGCTGGGCAAGTTTGGCGCTGGTCTTTGCCAGCTGCATCAACGAGAGCGCCGCCTCCATCATTCTGGCGCCCCCGCTGGACGATACGATGATCATGGGGCGTTTAGTCTTGAGGGATCTGTCGATGGCACGGGCTATCTTCTCCCCCACAACCGATCCCATGCTCCCACCGATGAAGCCGAAATCCATGCAGGCGACAACGACGGGAATGTCGTTGATCTTGCCCGTTCCCGTGCGGACCGCGTCATAAAGTCCCGTTTTCCTCACCGTGTCTTTCAGGCGCTCCGAATACTTTTTCGTGTCGACAAAATTCAGCGGGTCGACCGATTGAAGCTTCTTGTCCATTTCACTGAAAGAGCCGGCGTCAAGGAGGAGGGCGAAATAATCCTTGCTTCCGATCCTGAAATGGAAGGAGCACTTCGGGCATGTGAAGAGGTTCTGCTCGAGTTGTTTTCTGTGAATGATCTCGCCGCAACCGCCGCACTTCGTCCAGAGACCGTCGGGCGTCTCTTTCCTCTGCCCTTCGGACTGAATATTCTCTTTTGAACGTCGAAACCAGGCCATGGCAATCTCCACTCAAACAGCTGAGGTTTTTCCGATCACTACAAAATCTTTCAGATACATCGGCTCGCAGGATTCGGCATCCGTAAACTTCTTCGCCTGTGCCCTGGCAAGCCCGATTCCGGCAACCACGTCTCCCCTGCAGAAACCATGGACGTCCGTCACTTTTCCGCCCGCACGACGGTGACCCTCAAAGAGATCCTCCCTGTTGGTAACCAGGAGAGCCGGAGGAGCTTCGAGAATATCCTTTCGAATCTCGGCTTCGGTTCTCAGGCACGTCTTTCCCGCAGGAATGAGCGAATCGGACCGTCGTTCATATCTTCCCGAATAAAAATCCCCTTTTTTCGCGTCTAATGCCACAACAATATTGGCCGCATCCTGATGAGACGCAGCGACCGCCTGTGCGATTGCATCAAATGTCGGGACTGCAACAAGTGGAACGTTCAGGGCAAAGCATAATCCTTTTGCCGTGCTGAGTCCAATTCTCAGTCCGGTGAACGATCCCGGACCAATCGAAACTGCAATTGCGTCAAGTTGATTTGGCGCGACCCGCCCCTCTGAGAGGAGAGCACGAACGAGGGTGAGCACTTTCTCCGAGTGAATCCGTTCCTCAACAACGCGCTCCTCTTTGAGAGGCTGCCCCGTTCGGGCCAGCCCGACGGAACATACGTCTGTGGAAGTTTCGATACCGAGAACGATCATGTTCATTCAACCCAATCGATGGAAATCCGGCGCTCATCCGCGCCTTCACCAAACGCAATCTTCACGTCATACCGGCGTGACGGCAACAACGTACCGAGCCGCTCGGCCCATTCCACCACACAAATTCCGTTTCCGAAAAGAAATTCTTCGTATCCCAGGTCGTAAATCTCCTCCGCCGATTGGACGCGATACAGATCGAAATGGAAAAGGAAGATTTCCTTGTTCCGGCCGTCAACGCCCGAGTAGCGATTAAGAATGACGAACGTGGGGCTGGTGACGGCGTCACGAACACGAAAGCCGTCGCACAATCCCTTGACAAACTGAGTCTTCCCCGCGCCGAGTTCGCCATAGAGTGCAACGACATCGCCTCTTTGCAACGACGATGCCATGGATCGGGCCGCTTCTCGTGTCTGCTGTTCCGATGTGGATCGAAGCAATTCGCTCATGAAACGCGGGGGGTAAGCGTTACAACGGGAAGGATCATCTCTTCCATCGAAATGCCGCCGTGCTGAAAACTGTCGCGGTACTGGCTCAGGTATTTGTGATAGTCGGTCGGATAGACAAAGAAATAGTCTTCTTTGGCAATGACGTAGTTCGTGGTGACGCTGGTGCTCGGCAATTTATAGTCGGCCGGATTCTTGACAAACACGGCGTGCCGGTCGTCGATTTTCAGGTTGCGGCCGAACTTGTAGCGAAGGTTGGTCGAAGCCTCCCTGTCACCGATGATCTTTGAGCCTCTGAGGCAGCGAACACTTCCGTGGTCAGTGGTCAGAACGATCGTGGCGCGGGGCTGTCGGGCGAGGACCTTCAACATCCCATACAGCGAAGAATGCTGAAACCACGAGCGGGTCAGCGACCGGTACGCGGCCTCGTCGGGGGCAATTTCCTTAAGGAGGGGCGAGTCGGACCTTCCATGCGCAAGCATGTCGACGAAATTAATGACAATAGCCGTGAGCTTTCCCCCCAGGTAGGAAAGGATATTGTTTTCAATCTGACGGCCAAATTCCGCATCGAGAATCTTGACGTACTTCGAACCCGGACTAAGACGGACGTTCCTGCGTTCAAGGAGCTTGTCGAGGAGGAAATGCTCCTGACGGTTGCGGCTGCTCTCGTCATCCTCCCCCTCTCCCCAAACATCAGGAAATCGCTTCTGCATATCAAGCGGAAACAGCCCGCTGAAGATGGCATTTCGTGAGTAAGGAGTGGCCGTTGGAAGGATACTGTAATAGTACTCCTTTTCCATCGAAAAGAGCGGGCCAAGGAGCTTCTCGATGATCAGCCATTGGTCGAGACGGAGACAGTCGATGACAAACAGGAAGACTGTGCGTTGGTCGGCAATTCTCGGAAGAACATATCGGTCAAGGATGTCGACGGAGAGACAGGGCCTTTTCGACGGCTCACTGCCGATCCAGGACCGATACTCACGTTCAACGAATTTCCCGAATTCGACGTTCGATTCGCGCTTCTGATCCAGGAGGGTCTGGCGAAGTTCCAGTTCGGGATGTTCATCGAGCTCAAGGTCCCAGTTCGTGAGCTTCACGTAGAGTTCGGCCCATTCCCCGGGATCCATGGGGTTCATGAGCATTCGGCTTATGTTCTGGAACTCCTGAGTATAATCTCTCGACACGACATTGCCGGTGATTTCCTTTGCCTCGAGGATCTTCTTAACGGCAAGCAGGACCTGGCTGGGATTGACCGGCTTCGTGAGATAGTCGCTGATTTTTCCCCCGATGGCCTCTTCCATGAGGCTTTCAGCTTCGTTCTTTGTGATCATCACAACGGGAAGGGCCGGAACAATTTCCTTCATGCGTGCGAGGGTGCGGAGCCCGCCCATCCCGGGCATCATTTCGTCCAGAAAGACAAGGTCAAAATGCCCCTCCTTGACCATCTCGACCGCATCTTCCCCGTTTGCCGCCGTTTCAACGCTGTAACCTTTTTCCTGAAGCAGCAATACGTGAGACTTCAGGAGGTCGATTTCGTCATCTACCCAGAGGATTTTTTTGGATCGGGTCATGGAAAAAATTACCCAGAATTAGAGCGAGAAGCAATGCAGCGGCACAATCAAGGCGTGCTTCTTCGCGTTCTTCGTGCCTTCACGCCGAAGTGCTGGGTCGAATATTTTCGGCCTGCCCGCCGACTTTGTTTCACAAAAGGGCAGGTGGGCACGCAGGCGTGCCTTCGTGGTTGCTTCTTTATCAACCACGAAGACACCAAGGCACAAAGGGCGACGAAACACCTGCTACTGAATCTGTACTCGCAGGTCGAGGCCGCCTTCGTTGATGGTGGAGCCCGGGATGCGGGACCCGCCGGCGTCGGGCTTCATCTTGGAGTACTTATAGTAGATCGACGCTGTCACCCGTGCGCTGAGGGTATACCGGATGCGGGGTTCGAGGCTTGTCCGGATGGTACCCTCGAGAGGATCGCCATCTTTCTTGAATTCCTTCTTGAAGTCAAACACCCGCCGGTTGTTCTTTGAGTAGCTGTAGGAGAAACTGATGTCGATATCATTCGAAAGAGATAACCCGAAGAAAGGAAACTCGAATCCCGATCGCGAATAACTTGCGGAGAGATTGATGTCGCTTGTGTTGGTTTCCGTAATGTTCTGAACAGAAGGAGAAAGGTCCGTGGAGGTTGATGTCCCAAGACGAAAATTGCCGGTCAGGTTCCCCTTGCCGATCTGTTTGAAGGTAATGCTCAAACCGACCAGGGGCGTGAACCCGTAGGAGATCTGTTCGCTTTCCGTGATTTGCGCTCCGTCCGGCGTGAGCCGCCACCTTCTGCGGAGCGTGGAGGTATATGAGTGATCAAGCGTGACGCGCGACGCAAATCCGCTGAAAAGATCAAACTTCTCGAGTCCGTCCCATCGGAAGGACCAGTTGGGCCGCGGCATCATCGAGTTGATGAGCCTGGTCGAAAGGGGCATCGCCTCCATTCCTTCCTCGAACGCCTGAATAATCTTCAGATCGTTCCCCCGAGGGTCGCCAAAGTCATCCTTCAGTTCCTCATAACGCTTGCTCACATCCTCGATCCCGGTTTTGAAGAGTTTGAAAACAAACGTGTTGGGAAAGGTCAAGAATGTCCTGTTCACGTCGCCACTGGTGGTCCTGTTTACCTCGGTGGGAGCGCCGGCTGAATCTGTCCTGATCGTCCTGTTCGTATTGTACGACCATCCCAAAGTCCACGTCAGCTGAATCGTCGCCCCTTCCCAAAGGGTTCGCGATGTTCGCGTCGTAAAGTTGTTGGTCTGATTGAACGCATCGGTAAGATTCCCGTTGGGGGCGCGCAGGCCCGGTACTGTGAAACCCGTAAGAAAGGGGAAAGATGGTTTTGTTTTGAGGATGACAGTTCCGTGGGGATCCGATGAAAGCCCAAGCTGGTACAACATCGACGGGCCATTCTCCGCGAGAGAACCCTGGACGAACGGAACGCGACCGAACAGGTTGAGGAATCCCGGACGGCCCAGCACTCCGCTGTTTCGAATGGAGTTCGACTGCTGGAACGATATGCTGATGCGGTCCCAATCGAAGAAGGGAATCTTGAACAGGATCCGGCTGAGCGCATCAAGACGTTCGCCGAACGTCGGGGGGAGCGGCGCTCCGGTCGAATCGACCGGGGGTTTGGCAACCGCGCGCGGAGCCGGCCAGAGGTTCTCGGAAATGATCTTGAGGTTGATATCGAGCGTCCCGCCGATGCTTGCCGTTGCGCCTGTGCTTTTTCCCAGGGTCCCGGCCTGCAGGTTGTTCTGCCAGTCATACCGCGACGAGTACCTGAACGTCGGCGTGAATATCTGGTTCAGCTTTAAAATTGTGGGGACGACGACCGGCTTCGTGTTGAAGGAGATGTTCTGAGAGTAGCTGATGTCTTTTCCGAAATCAATGAGCCGGGAACCGCCGATGAGGCCGGCGAAGATCGTTGAGAGAGATCGCTGTCTGCCGAATTGATTCACCTCGAGGTGGACCAGGCTGCTGGTAATATCGAGCGTGTAGTCGACAGACGGACTGAGCAACCCTCCCTCGACAAGCTGCCAGCTGAAGCCCAGCTGACGGGTGGATCCAAAGGATCTTCCGACAGGTTTTTTCGCCAACTGGCTTCTGGCCTTCTCATGCGTCTGGGCTCTGTTCAGGGTCGTGGCAACGTTGATTGCGCGCGGGAGGAAATTGAACTTGGCATTCTTCCAGGGGCTGAAGAGAAAGAAGTCTCCAATATCGGCAAACGGCTGCACGTAATTATTGGCACCGAACTGCAGTCCGTAGCCGAACCGGAAATTCCAGGACCACTGCTGGAAGAACTGCGTTGTCGGATTTCTCCGTTTCGTATTGGTGAACGAATAGGCAAACGTCATCCGATTGATTGTCTCCGTCACGAGCCAGGTCGACGCCGGAATATTCAACTTCACGTTCGGCAGAGCGTAGGTCTCGGTGACATTCAGCGACCGGGTTTGGTGGCGGACATCTTCGGCAGCATGCTGCGCCTCCTCCTCTGATCGGCCCTCTTCCAGCGCAAGGTCCTTCGTGCGTTTTGCTGCTGCTTCCACAAGGATGTCCGTGCCCGGAACGTAGCGGGGACTCTGTTGTCCCTCGACATGAGAATACGTAAGCCCCAACTGTGAACCCCTCCAACTCTCAGGGAGGAACCTGTCGAGGGCTACACTCGAGGCCAATGTCCAGTTACGGTCGTCGTTGCGCGATCCGAACCGGTCCTCAAGGCCGTGGAAGAACGGATTGCGCTGTGTGATGCCGACGTTCACGCTTATCACATCGGCAAACTTCACGGCGGTGTCAAATCGATATGCCCAACCCGGAGTGTCGTCCACATCGGTAAGACGCAGCTCGTTCACCCACACATCGCCTTCAATGATGGTTGCCCCCTTCCCCTGCGGATTCGCAACTCCCAATTCCAGATATCTCACGTTGGTGAGAGCAGGCTGTCCGAGAATTCGGTAGACAGCCCCTTCTGGGTCGCCGTCCACGTGGAGGGGTTGGCTGAGGATTCCAATACTGTCCCGCCCGAGCTTCTGTGTCGTAAGATCCTCGAATCGGATGGTGATCTCGTTCTCAGGGGCCCAGCCCGGACGAAGGGGTGCCCGATACTCGTAGTAGTTGAGAGAATCAGCTCCAAACCTGAAGAAGAATTCCGCGTCATAGTTCGTCGTATCGACATAGTTCATGAGTGTCAGGGCCCGATCATCACCGTGCACAAAGAGCTTCATCGTCTTGTACGTGAACAGGTCAAGGGGACGAGCGGAAAGCCTTTTAATCGCTCTCTTCGATTCCCCGTCCCTCAAATCGGTGATAATGAGAGCAAGGGACTGTTCGTTCCCCGAAATGATCTGATCCGGTTGTGTACGATCGACTGGACGCTGCACTCCGGGGGGCGATGTGTAGTAAGGATTCTCTTCGATTCCGACGTTACTGACTCTGAAGTTGGGATCGTTCTTGTCGAGGGCCTCCCACTGATTGCCAACAAGGACAAACTCCGTGATGCGGAGCGCCACCTCCTGGTCGGCGTCACCGATCCAGAGCCTGATCGCCTCGACGTTTGTAAGAGCAGGGCTCCCTATCTTTCTCGTGAATTCCTGTACGGGAATACGAATCTGGTACCAATTGTTCACACCGCCGCCAGTCACATATTTCCTGAACCCCGCACTTGCAGTGTCCAGGGCCAGCTCATATTCAAAGTAACTGTTGGTCCGGTCGACCACATTGTTGGCATTGAGGTCCTCGGTGTCGGGGAAAGTCCCTTCTTGCGCTACAAAATTGCCATCGGTGCCGCGGGAGCCAAGGTGATCATCCGGATTGAGCGATTGGGGTATTTCCCCGGTATAGTTGTCCCCGGAAGGGTCGGCAAGATATTCCGGATAGGCGTCCGTGAAAGCCGAGAACGCGATCCCTTCCTCGCCATCATTGAGCATATCCAAACCAACGTCCTGTTTCTTGTCGCGGATCAAACCGGTCTTGATCGTCCCTCCGAGACCATCCTCAGAGTTCAGAATTCTGTTCGGGATCACGTCCTCGTTGATAGTCCCAAGGTTGATGTTCAACTTCGCATTCGGGCTGAATGACTCAACTCTCATCCACAATTCAATAAATGTGATATTCTCATCGAGGAGGTTGGTTGCAGTTGTCCCCAGAAGATGCTGGATTCCCGCCCATCCTTTGGCGGGATTCGCAAAGAGGCTGTCCTTAAGTGACAGGGAATAGTTGAATGCACCGCGGGCTGTGGGTCGGTAGAGAAGATTCATCACAGTGACGAAATCCTGCCCTGCCCTCGTTTCCCTGTTCGGCCAGATGTCTTTGATGACCACATCGCTCGGCTGTATGTTAAACCAGACCAGCTTTGCCTTGTATTCCATTTTGATCGTGTCGTGTGCCTGGTCAAGGCTCGCAATATAGGCAGGCGGACTCGCGTCGTGCCAGATGCCCCTGTTAATGCCCAACGGAATTGTCCGGCGTGAACCCTCAAAGTCGTCGATGTACGCGATCCCCTTATGCTGGTCCTGCGCAATGTTGCTTTTCCTGGTATTGGGATCGGGCAGAACGTAGGCAGCTTCTCCCTTGAAACTGACGGAAGATGGCGCCGTAGTCTTGATTCCGGGAAGCAAATTCATTGCGGAGGTGAGAAAATCAAGGTTGAGGTTTGTCCCTCCGTCAATCCCCATAATGGTATTGCTGATCGGCTCCTCCCCCAACCGAACCTTGTCGCTCAGTGTCTGCTGGTTCAGGCTCATGATCGTGAATCCGAGCGAGGTATTCTTTGCCAGGGCAAGCTCACCGCGGGCGCCCAACAGGGATTTGGAGGCAAGTTGAAAGAGGTCATTGGCCTCGTACTTGATCTGCAATCCTTTCCCGGGTACGAGGTAACTTTGGTTTCTTATGACAACAGTACCGGTAAGATAATCCACCGTGTAATCAACGTTGCGGGTCGCTGTTTGGTTATCCACGATCACTTCGACACTTCCCTCGACAACGTTGAATCCGATGTTATAGGTTGATGCTACCGAGGAGACCGTGACCCCGCTGATATAGAACCTGTTCTTTCGACTGTTCTGGGCGCCGTTATACGTTGTATCATAGACTTCACGGATAATAAAGGAATCGGCAACGGCGATAACTTCATCTCTTTGCTCGGTTGTTGTCGGCTTGAACTTCTCCAAAAAGAATTCCCGGATCCGATCCCCAAACGGCTCCAGTGTTGGGAAGGTGAGCTCCCCGCGGTCGACGTCAATGGTTATTCCGGGCTCGAAATCAAAGGCGGCGTCCGGTTTCTCCTCTCCTTCGGTGTTGTAGGTATCCAGGAACAACATTTCCAACAGGTTGAAAGAGAGGGATTGCCCTATCGCCGTCACATTGATCTCTTTGACCGGCTCCGTTCCCGGAAGGAGATATTTGATATCAAGGCTAAATCCATCTTTCTTGAGGCCGCGGCCGCCCAGGGAATAGATGTTCTTCATCAAGAGATCCCACGCAGGCTTCATATTGGGTTCGAGATTCCTCGGACGGACAAGTTTCAGCACAAGTTTGGAGGTGCTTGATGTATCCGTTGCCTCAAGCGTTCCGATATCCCTGTCTGGACGGCTGTACGCCACGGCAATAACCTGCTCCGGCTGAAAAGACTGACTGAATGCGATCGTTCCCAGGAATGGGTCGAACGTGTAATCGACCCCTTGGGTGAGCCTCGTGAACCGTGAGTTCTCCACCCGCCCCGGTATCGAAAGAATGTCCCCCGCTCTGGCGGCCGGATTGTCCTGATAGTAAATAACACTGTCGATGTCAATGAATGCGACGGCATCGCGGTCCTTGCCCGGTTCGTAGTTCAAACCGGTCCGACTTACCCATACCTCCATGTCTTGAATCTGGTAGTTCGGATCATAGAGAATCGGACGTTCCTTGAAGGCATTCTCGTAGATTCTGCGGTATACCGTATCGACAAAGAAGTGATCGCGCGAGTATTCGTAGGGCCTTCGTTCAAACGGCGTGGGTCTTCCGCCGCCCGAGACCGAGAGTTCCTTGATCTGCCCCCTTTTCTGAGACGCAACCGTTGTCAGCTTGAGGGGACCGAACTGGAAGCCGGCTTTGATCCCGAAGAGGGCCTGACTGTTCGAGATGAACGACGAACCTGTCTGGAGGGAGACGTTCCCTGCCTCAATGCTCTGGATGATCTCGTCCTCATATCCTGTGTACCGAACCTTGAGCTGATTCTCGTACTCAAATGTCCTCTCCGTATCCCAGTCCGCGTCAATGCGGAGTTTCTCCCCGATTTCACCTTTGACTCCCACTCTTACCTGTTGATCGAAATCCGGTTCACTCCTCGATTGATCAAGCGGATTGGCGGTGATGGCGTCCGATTTTGTGTTTCTGAAGGCGGCGTGAATATCGACAGAACCGTTGATGCGGATGTTGATGATGTTTTTTCCGAAGATACTGAAGAGCGGCGTCTTCGGGACGGGGATCTCGATATTCGTAATCTGGCCGAAAACGTCGCCGAGCCCTTTCTTCTCTTCGCCCTCGAGTTTGTATTCGCCTGCCAACGCCTTCCAGTTTTCCCGAACCGCACGTCGCATCCGCAGCGAACGATACTGATCGAACGTGAGATCCAGGGGGACTTTGATGTCGGCCTGACCGACAACGCGGCGGATGCGGTAACGGTACTCAAGAGAATCAAGCTCCTCCACACTGCGAACAAACGGCGGTTCTCTCAAATAGAGCGGGTGAGGCTGTGTTCTCATCAGATCGACCTGGACAGGATCGGTTCGAACCCGATGAAACACCGCGAGTCGTGCCGACGAATCGCGCGGGGCGGTTATGAGAGCTCGGCGCAGCAGTGAATCGGCGCTCGCCCGAGTCGTATCCCGAACGCCGAGCTTCTTCTGGAGGGCGCGCGCTTTCCGGGAGGGCGTCCCGGCGGACTTTGTGGTGTCCTGAGGGAATTGAAACGAGACTACGGGATGTGGAGTGCGGCCTTGAACTGTCACCAGGGGAACAACAAAAAGGAGGAGACTCATCCCCAACGAAAGGATGAGCCCTTGGCACAAAAATGGTGAAGGACCGCTTCTATCGACTGACACGCTTGTCCGACCAGTGTTACGAAGAAATCGGGGATTCCCCGAATCGGATTAGTGAAACAGTACCAAGCGCTCGATAGAACTCCTTGGAAGGGATGAATACGTGAAAAACTTAGCAAAAACAGGAACGAATAGCAAGAATAGTGGGACGAGTGCCGGTTTATTCGGGTAAAAGGCTTCTAATGAGGGATACAAGTTCGGCGTAGACATACGGCTTCTGGATAAATTCGACCGCTCCTGCGGCGATCATCTCCTCTCGAATGGAGTTTTCCAGAAATCCACTTGCGCAGATGACTTTTGCGTCGGGATTGATCTTCCTGACCTCGGCAAGGACCTCCCATCCTCCCCGCGACGGAAGCCCCATGTCCGTCAACACCACGTCGATATTGGCGACATTTGAGGCGTACATCTTGATTGCATCCGCGCCGTCCTGCACCGTCATCACCGTGAAACCTTCATGATCCAAAGCGCCGCGGAGAAGCTCAATCAGTACGTCTTCGTCTTCAACGACAAGTATGGTGGGTTTCTTCTTCATCCGACCTCTACGGTGACAACCGTTCAATAGTCCATTGTCCCTTGCGCAGAGAGTACCGGAATCTGTCGTGGAGCCGGCTCTCTCTTCCCTGCCAGAACTCAAACTCAGACGGGATCAATCGGAAGCCGCCCCAGAAAGGGGGCAGCGGAATCTCTTTCCCTGCAAATTTCTGTTTCAACCGTTCCACTTCTTTTTCGAGGATTTCGCGATCCGGAAGAACCTCACTCTGCTTCGAAGACCAGGCTCCGATGCGGCTCATGAGGGGCCTTGTTTTGAAATACACGTACGATTCTGCCTCTGAAAGGACGGAAACGCGTCCCTCAACGCGCACCTGCCTCATAAGAACGTCCCAGTAGAACAATAACGCCGCCCGGGGGTTTTGACGGAGTTCTCTTCCTTTTCTGCTTTCATAGTTGGTAAAGAATACGAGCCCGTCATCAGTCAGGGATTTCAGGAGAACGACACGGGCAGACGGCTTTCCGTCGGGAGTGGATGTCGCGAGAACCATGGCGGTAGGCTCCACCATCTTTGCCTTTTCCGCTGCGTGAAGCCACTGCTCCAGCTCGCGGAACGGGTCAGGCTGAAGATCACGCTCCAGGAGCATTCTCTCCGTTCGAGTTTTCTTTGCGGGTGGTGTCATAAGGAAAGGGAACCGCAACAGCAGTGCCAATATAGCGTAAATCGGAATGATAAGCGAGCGATTGATTAATGTTCTGGGAATCCGAGGTCACCAAATTCCCGGAATTTGCGCGGAGCTCTTGCCTGTCAAAATTCCGGGAATTTAGACTTCCCTGGAACCTTGTAATCTCTCGGCAATCTGAGTATATTTTTTTCATGCTCATCGTGTGGCGACATATCCTTCGGGCTCACATTGTTCCGTTTCTTGCCTCCCTTGCAATTTTGATGGGGATCTTCCTTTTGCAGTTCATCATGAAGTTCATGGATCAGCTTGTCGGAAAAGGACTGAGTGCGGGGGTCATCATCGAGGTGATTGTGTTCAATCTTGCATGGATGGTCGTCCTCGCGGTCCCCATGTCTGTCCTTGTTGCCACGCTGATGGCATTCGGCAGCCTTTCTTCGTCCAATGAGATCACGGCCTTGCGGGCAAGCGGAATGAGCCTGTATAAGATGATGGCTCCCGTCTTTCTCGCGTCCATTCTCATCAGTTATCTCCTGCTGCGCTTTAACAACGATATCCTTCCCGATGCGAACCACAAAGCCGCCTCATTGGGAAACGATATCCGAAGGAAGAAGCCGACACTCTCCATCATCCCCGGCCTCTTCTCTCAGGACATTACGGGATATACCATTCTGGTTCGCAAGACATTTGAATCGTCAAACGACCTCGAGGGGGTCACCATTTTCGACAATAAGCGTCCCGATTTCTCGACCACCATAACCGCCAGAAAGGGAGTTGTTTCATTCTCGCCTGATTACCGCAAACTGATCATGGACCTGGCCGACGGAGAGATTCACGAGCTTGGGGTGCCGGGATTCCAGCAATACAGGAAGATTCGTTTTGAGCGGCATCGCATCGCCATGGATGCCGAGGGGTTTGATTTCCAGCGATCACAGGAAAGCGCTTTCTCGCGGGGCGACCGCGAACTCAGTGCTGACGACATGATCCTACGCGTTGACAGCCTTGCGAAGAAGAGGGCGGAATTTGAAACGCAGGCTCTTCAACGATTACAGAGCGACCTTGAGAAACTCCTTTCCGGACCTTCCGCTGCGGTCCCGACGACTCCCGTGCCCCGGTTCGGAGTGTACAATGCACTCACGCGTGTCACCATGCTTCTCAATTCTGTCGAAACCGATTTCTACAACATCAAAGAGCATAGAAGAAAAGAGCGGGAATATCTTGTCGAGATTCATAAGAAATACGCTATTCCGGTTGCCTGCATGATTTTCGTGCTTATCGGAGCGCCGCTGGGAATCATGGCACGCAAGGGGACCTTTGGAGTGGCGGCCAGCCTGAGCCTTGGATTCTTCCTCCTCTATTGGTCCTGTCTCATCGGAGGCGAAAAACTTGCCGACAGGGGATATCTTGAGCCCTGGATCGGAATGTGGGCCGCAAACATCGTTCTCGGTGTCCTCGGCGCCTACCTCACTCTTCGCACAGCCAGAGAAAATCTGGTCATTGACTGGTCGGGTTTGCAGCGGTTTATTCCCGCGCGATTGCGTTCATTTCTCGGGGAGCCGCAGTCAGAATGACAATCCTCGACCGCTATATCATCCGGCAGTTTCTCCTCGCATTCCTGTTCGGCCTGGCGGCATTCATCTTGATTTTCCTCGTGATCGACCTCATGGAGAAACTGGACGATTTCATCGACGCCAATGTTGAAACCCCGGTCATCCTTGAATACTACGTCCATTTCACCCCCGAGATCATCAAACTGATGACTCCGGTGGCAATGCTGCTGGCGGCGCTCTTTGTGACGGGAAGGATCGCCCAGCAGAACGAACTTGCGGCCATAAAGTCGAGCGGAGTCAGCCTGTACAGATTCGTCCTTCCGTTTCTTGCAGTTGCGCTCTTCGTGAGCCTTGTCTCGATCTACTTCAGCGGCTGGGTCGTTCCGTTCTCCAACCACAAGAAGTTTGATATTGAGCGCGTGTACCTGAAGAAATCCTCCACCGCCACCGGACGCCTCAATCTCTATTTTCAGGAAGGAAGAACCCGGCTTGTCTCACTCGGATTCTATGAGGGCGGATCACGAACGGCACGAAAGGTCACCATCGAGGACTTCGCCGACACCAACCTGACCGTACTCATGCGGCGATACGATGCTCAGATGATGCGCTGGAGCGAAGAACGGATCAACGGCGGCGACGGCATCTCCCCCGCCCCGCTGCTTGGGGACAACAGGACCAAAGGCGGATGGGAGCTTGTCAACGGAGTGGAAAGGATCATTTCCTCCGGCCGCGAGGAGATGCGCCCCTTTGACCGGTTGTTTGTCGGTCGATTGAGCCTCACACCGGCTGAAATCGAGGAAAAGCAGCGGAAACCCGACGAGATGGACTACAATGAACTTCGCTCCTTTATTGAGTCGCAGCAACGAGCCGGCCAGGAGGTTTCACGTTGGCTGGTCGACTACCACAGCAAGATCGCGTTTCCCTTTGCAAGCCTCATTGTTGTTTTGTTTGGAGTTCCGTTCTCCGCCAACAAACGGAGGAGCGGAGTCGCCATTGAATTCGGCATTTCGGTCGCGGTAACCTTCATTTATCTGGCGTTCATGAAGACGAGCCAGGTGTTCGGCTACAACGGTGACCTCGATCCCCTTCTGACCGCGTGGCTGGCGAACATTCTGTTCCTCGGTGCCGGCATTGTCAACCTTGCCAGGGCCCAGAAGTAATCATCTCAAGAGCAGCATTTTCCTCGAAACTCTCATTCCCTGGATCTCCAACGTGGCGAAATATGTCCCGCTCGGCATTGAGGTAGCGTTCCAGATCACGGTATAGCTTCCTGCCTCCTGTTCCTTCTCCACCAGAAGGGCCGCTTCCCTCCCCAGGACGTCGAAAACACTCAGCCTGACGTCACTGAAAGCTGACAGCCGATAGCTGACAGCTGTCTCCGGATTGAACGGATTCGGATAGCACTCAATCATCATCGATTCTGACCGGCCGACGGGCCCGATTTCTACAATGTCGCTGAAAGAGAACATCCCGGTCCGATCCAGCTGCCTCAATCGGTATGCAGTTCTTTCCGAAAGCGGGACATTATCGACGAACGAGTATCGTTGCCGCGAATGTGTTGTGCCGGATCCGGGAACAAAGCCAACGCGCAACCACTGTGTCTCATGTTTCAGGTTTAAGGTTTCAGGGCCTGAATCTTGAAGCATGAAACCTGAAACTGTTCTGCGTTCCACGTCAAAGCCGAAATTATCAACCTCTGTCAGTGTCTCCCACATCAGAACAACCGTTGCACCGTTCCGCCGGGCCGAAAAGGCAACTAATTGGACCGGCAGAGAATTCGTGGAGCCGGGCGTTGGGACGCTCTGATCAAACCAGTCGCCCGGAGTGAAACCTGCGCCGTCATATTCGATCGAATGGCCCTCGGGAACAGCGGGAACCGAATCGGCAGCCACACTCCAAATTCCGGCGGTCACCGCGGCGGATGACCAAGCCTTGTTGCCCGCTCCCCATTGCACGAAGCTGGCAAGAGCAGCGGCGCTATGCGTCGTACTGCTGAACAACGCGACAGACCCACTTGCGTTGCCCATATTCGTTGAGGGTGTGGAATGAAAGAACTCCGAACCTGAGTTTGACCCCGATTGGCGGAGGTGGACCACGGCGATCGCCCCCGGAGCAAGGGACACGGCCGGAAAAGTGAAATACCCGATTCCGTCCGGATAGAGATCATATCCGGTCAGGTCAATAGTGGTGCTTCCGACATTCCGGATTTCGATCTTCTCTTTCCCTGTGTCTGTTCCCTCGGGATCGTACAGAACTTCATTGATAAGAACCTGCGACAATGCAGGCCACGCGCACACGAGTGCGAAGAGTAATACGAGAAAGGTAGACATGGATCCCCCCATGAAGAAGTGAAGTGACTTTACCCGCCGACCTGTCCGCTGCGCTTTTTGGCGGAAGCCGAAGGCGTAGGCGGGCCCCAGGCGAATGTGAAAAATTTTCAGGCAAGTGTCAAGAGAAAGGCGGGCACGGGAGCGGCGGTGCAGGGGAGTTGAGGAGCGGGAAGGGAGAGAGCTAGGAGAGGCGCTTTCTGAATTTCGCGACGCTCAGAGAGAGGATGATTACGCCAAATCCGAACAGCGCCAGTGCCTGCGGCCAGAGCACGTCAAGTCCGACTCCTTTCAGGAACAGACCGCGAACAATGACAAAGAAATAACGAAGCGGCATGAGGTAGGAGACTCCCTGAATAATGCGGGGCATGTTTTCAATAGGAAACACGAATCCGGAAAAGAACATCATGGGGAGCATGATGAAGAAGATCGACGTCATCATCGCCTGTTGCTGTGTATGGGCCATCGTCGAAACAAAGAGCCCGAGGCCAAGCGTGGTCATGAGAAAGATAATATTGAGCAGGAACAGGAGCCAGAAATCACCTTTCAGCTCCAATCCGAAGAATAGCCGCGCCACGCCAACAACAAGGACAACGTCGATGAGTCCTATGATCAAAAACGGGGCGATCTTTCCGAGAATGAGCTGGTGAGACCGAATGGGCGTAACGACGAGCTGTTCCAACGTCCCCAGCTCTTTCTCCTTCACAATCGCAAGGGATGTCAGAATCATTGTGAGGACCATGAGCAGGAGACCCAGGACGCTCGGGACCATGAAATTGCGGCTTTTGAGCTCCGGATTGTACCACACGCGAGCCTCAACACCCAATCGGGGCGGAAGTTTGGTAACACCCCGCCGCTGAAGCGTCTCCAACAGGACATCCTGGGAAAAACGGCTGATGATAATGGACGCGTAGCTCACGCCAATCCCGCCTGCAGTCGTCTCGGATCCGTCGGCAATCAATTGTAGAGGGGAAGATTCGCCGGCTGCAAGTTTGCTGCCAAAGCCCCTGGGAATGACGAGGGCAAACGATGCATGACCATCATCCAGGAAATGATCGATTTCATCCGATCGCTCGATATATCCGACGTTCTTGAAATACCCGGTATTCGTGAAATTCGCAATCAGGCTCCTACTCTCTACTGTACGATCCTGGTCCAGGATGATGAGCGGAATTTCTGAAACGTCGAGGTTCGCCGCATAGCCGAGAATCAGAAGCTGAAACACGGGCGCCACGAAGCTCAACCCGAACATTTTCCTGTCCCGCCGGAACTGGATGAACTCTTTTGTGATTATATGGAAAATGGTCTTCATATCGTACTTAGTGCAGAAGTTTGCGAAGCCTCGCAGAACTGATCGACAGCGTCAGAACGGCATACACAAGAAGGAAAAGAATCTGATCCCAAAACGCGCTGAATCCCGCGCCTTTGAGGATAATCCCTCTCAGGGCAACGAGAAAATACCTTGCGGGAATGAGATAGGTGACTGCCTGGACCCACGTGGGCATATTCCGAATAGGAAAGACAAATCCGGAGAGAATGAAGGTGGGAAGCATCGTGGCGATGGCTGCGATCATGAATGCAACCTGCTGGGTCTGCGCGATGGTTGAGATCAGCAGGCCGAAACCCAGGCTGCCGAGCAGGAAGACGAGCGTCACGATGAAGAGGAGAAAGAAACTCCCCTTGATATGAACATCAAACAGTAGGTATCCTGCAACCAGAATGGTAGCGGTTGCAATGAGGGCAAGCAGGGTGTAGGGAATGGCCTTCCCAAGGATCAGTTCGGAGGGCCTTATGGGGGCCACCATGATCTGCTCCATGGTGCCAAGCTCGCGCTCGCGGACCACGGCGAGCGCCGTCGAGACCACCGCAACGATCATCAAAATGAACGCGATCAATCCCGGGATGAGGAATTTCGCGCTCTGCAGCTCGGGATTGTACCAGATACGCGGGCGGAAATCGATCGGGACCGCCACTGCTCCGCCTCCCGTGCGCGAGAATGCTGACGTTATCACCTTCAGTGAATACTGTTGCACTATGCCGTTGATATATCCCAGGATCGTCGACGCAGAAAAGGAGTTGGTTCCGTCGATCAGGACCTGGACCGTGGCCTCCTGGCCTCGCGCGAGACGCTCCGAAAATGTGGCTGGAATGATGAGCACGACCCTCACCTGCTCCCCGTCGAGGAGCCGGTCGGCATCCCGCGCATCGTGGAGCACATACTTCAGGTCAAAGAACTCGGAATTCCAGAATTGGAGAGCAAACTCTCTGCTCTGAGAGGACCGATCTTCATCATAGAGTGCCAGGGAAGTGTTCTTGACATCGAAATTCAATGCATAACCGAACATCAGAAGCATCAGCACAGGAACAAAGAGCAGGACTCCGAGCGTGCGTTTGTCGCGCCGTATCTGCCTGAACTCTTTTCGAATGATCGGTATAATGATGTCGAATTTCACGGGGAAGTCACGGGGGATGATGCTTTTGCCCCCTCCTCCGAGATCAGGTGAATGAAGACGTCCTCCAGCGACGGAACAATCCGCTCGAGATTTTGGACCGCGATCCCTTGTGAGCCGAGGACTTCGCGAATCCGTTCGGCTGGATCCTCAATTCCCCGCGTGCTTACATGGAACGCCGAGCCGAAAATCGAGGTCTCGACGACCCACGATTCTTTTTGGAGCGATTCCATGGCATCGACGGGCCGGTCACAGGCTACTTCGAAGATCTTGTATTTCTCAAGGGAGGCCTTCAACTGCAAAGGCGAGCCGAGCGCCGTAAGTTTGCCGTTATAGATCAATCCGATTGTATTGCAGTGCTCGGCCTCGTCAAGATAATGCGTGGTGACAAACACGGTCACACCCCGGGCCGAGAGTGAATAGATGAGGTCCCAGAAATCGCGTCTCGAAACGGGATCGACACCGCCCGTGGGTTCGTCAAGAAAGACGATTGGCGGCTCGTGCAGAATTGCACATCCGAGAGCCAGCCGCTGTTTCCACCCTCCCGAGAGCGTTCTGGCAAGAGACTTTTCTTTTCCTGTCAACCCGGCCATTTCAATGGCCCATTTCTTGCGCTCCCTCAGCCGATTGTTTTCCAATCCGTAGATTCCGCCGTAGAAGTTCACATTCTCTTCGACCGTCAGGTCGTCGTAGAGGGAGAAACGCTGCGACATGTAACCGATTCTGGCTTTTACTGCATCGGGATTCGAGCCGACGTCATATCCGCTCACCAGTGCCTTTCCCGAAGTGGGGGCGAGCAATCCGCAGAGCATGCGGATCGTAGTCGATTTGCCCGCACCGTTAGGGCCGAGGAATCCGAAGATCTCGCCCTTCTTCACTTTGAAGCTCATATCGTCGACGGCGACAAACGTCCCAAATCGGCGCGTCAGGCGCTCGACTTCTACTGCGTACATTCCGCGTTCCTCTCGTTCATCGCAACGGCACTCCCATCGACTTGTTGAGCCGGTGAACCTGAATCGCGTGCTCAACAACGCTCTGCGTCTCGGTCAGCCTGGCCTGAAGTAATGCCAGCTCGGCGTCGAGCAGATCGGTATTGGATGCCAGCCCGCGTTTGAATTTTTCCGACGTGATTCGATAACTTTCCTCGGCCTGCTTATGCCCGAGCGATGCGACGTTGATCTTCTCCCGGGCTTCAGCTGTCCGAAAAAAGTTCTGTGCCGCCTCGAGGGATATGGCATCGGATATCTGCGAAAGGGACGCTTCCGCCTGCGAGAGGCCGGCTTTTGCCTGCGCGGTTTGTTTCGCAGTGGCAAACCAGTCCCATATGTTCCATTGGAGGATCAGCCCGACGTCCCATGACTTTTCCCACGCATCCTTGGGAGGAATCACTCTTTGATTCGGACGGGCGTAATCATAGTTCGCGGACAAAACGATCTGCGGATACCAGCCGCCCTGAGCAACACCGACCATGGCCTTTGCCACATCTCGCCGCGCGGTAACTGCCGCAACCTCGGCGCGTCTCTCCCGAGCCGTCTGCATAATGCGATCAAGCCCAAGTGACCCCCCCGGGTCGGCTGCAGCCGAAGGCTCGTCGGCAGGGATAACCGCGGTTTGCAGAGGCGTCCCTGTCAGGATATTCAGGGCCATGGTAGCGAGCCGGGCGTTGCTCTGTGCCTCGATGTGCTTCACCTTGATGTCAGAAAGCTGTGTCTGGACTTTGAGAAGATCCAGATCCGTTGCCATCCCCTGTTTTCGGAAATTCTCGACATCATTCGCATGGGCCGAAACCTGTTCGACGGATTGTAAAAGAACCGCTTCGACCCGGCGGGCGCGGTAGAGGTTCCAGTACGCCGTCACAACATTCAGGATGAGGTCTTCCCTGTCACGGGAAAGCTCATGTTGAACCGCTGTCTGTTGAAACTCCGCCGCTTCCGCGCTTCTGGCAAGGCGAAATCCGCTGAAGACATTCTGCTGCAAGGAGACCCTGGCGGCATAGTTTTGCGTGATCGACGGAAAGAGAGTCTGCGTTCCGAGGAACGGCAGGGTGAGCGAGAATTCCGGAACCTCGCTGAGCTGCGCAACCCTTCCGGTGAACTTCAGCTGAGGGTAGAAGGCACTTCTGACCTCGTCGGCACGATTCACGGCAGCATCAAGCCTGGCCTGCGAGGCCTGCATGACGGGATTCCGGGTCAGAGCAGCATCGATGCACTCCCCCAGCTTGACGGGAATACTCTGCTCCGGCGGGATTGTAGTTTGTGCCGAAAGCGCATAAATCAAAGCAAAGTGAGCGAGAAGAAGTAGTCTGGTCTTCATATGAACCTCTTATGACGAAACGCGGGAGATGAATACGTCCTCGAGGGACGGTGCGACGAGTCGGCTGCCGGTGATCGGGAGGGCACCCTGTCGAAGGCTCTCGAGCAGTTTGTCCATGCTGGCTGTCTCTTTCCGCACGACAACGTGCAACCGATCGCCAAATAACTGGACGCTTTGCACGCCTTCTTCGTGCCGTATCCGATCCATAGCTTCCCGAGGCTCATCGCAGACAATTTCGAGTACATGATGTTGAAACGAGGCCTTGACGTTCTCGGGCGTATCGCATATCAGCAGCCGTCCCTGATTCACCAGAGCGACTCTTGTGCTGCGTTCGGCCTCATCCAGATAGGGAGTTGCCATAACGATGGAAATCCCTTGTTTCAGGACGCTTGAGAGAATCTTCCAGAAGTCCCTGCGGGAAACAGGGTCGACTCCTGTCGTCGGCTCGTCAAGGAAGATCACGTCGGGCGCATGGACGAGGGTGCAGGCAAGGGCAAGCTTCTGCTTCATCCCTCCCGAGAGCCGTTCTGCAAGGCGGCCGCGGAACTGTGTGAGCCTGGTGAATTCCAGCAATTCCTCTTTCCTCATGCGGTAGTCCTTCACCCGATGTATCTCCGCAAAAAAGTCAATATTCTCGTCGATCGTGAGGTCGCCGTACAGGCTGAACCGCTGAGACAAATATCCCACCCGGTTCTTGATCTCTGTTCGATCGGTCTTCATGTCATACCCCATCACACGGATCTCCCCTTCGGTCGGGGGAAGAACGCCGCACATCATTCGAATCATTGTTGTCTTCCCCGCACCATCGGGACCGACCAGCGAGAAGATCTCTCCCCTCCGAACAGCAAATGACAAATGGTCCACCGCAACAACCTCCGGCTGCCCCTCTTCCTTGAAGACCTTCGTCACGTCATTGAATGTCACCGATTCGGTCATTCTGTGTCTCCTGTGAGGGTCAGGGTTGCATCCGCGGGGACCCCTCCCTTGAGAGTTCCGTCAGGATTGGCTACCAGCAGCTTCACGGCAAACACCAATTTCACGCGCTCGTCCTTGGTCTGAATATTCTTCGGGGTGAACTCGGCCGTCGGGGACGTGAAGATCACCTCCGCCTCGAACGATCGTTGCTCAAACGCATCGACCTTCACTGAGGCCTTCTGCCCGAGCTTGATCCTCGGGAGAACCGCTTCGCCCACATAGATTGTGAGAGTGAGCCGGCTCAGGTCGGAGATGCGAACGATGGACATCCCCTGGCCGACAAGTTCGCCCCGCTCGACAAATTTCTTTGTGACGGTGCCGTTCAGCGGCGATGTGATGACGCAGTCATCCACCTTTTTCTTCAGTGAAGACAGCTGGGCATATGCCTGGTCTCGCCGGGCTTTTGCAAGCTCAATTTCCTCGCCGCGCGAACCCCGTTTCGCTTTCTCCCAGGTCTGTTCTGCCATCGTGTATCGCGTGCGCGTGTCCTCAAGCTGCTTTTCCGAGACGCTCTTCGAGCCGAAGAGCTCTTCCATCCGTTTCAAATCTGTCTTTGCGCTCTGATAATTCGCTTCGGCCTGGATCACGTCTTCCCTCCTCGGCCCTTCCTTCGCAAGCCTGTACGTCGCCTCTGCCCCCCTCAAACTGGCTTCCGCCTGTTGCAGCTGAAAACGCCAGTCGGTGTCATCGAGAACAACCAGCGTGTCGCCCATGCGGACGAAGCTCCCTTCTTCGACACGGAGGCCGCGGACCGTTCCGCCCGCAAGGGCGCTGACCACGACTTCTGTGGCCTCCAGTGTTCCTGTTTCGGTGATCTCGCCGTCACTGTTGCCGCTGCAACCGATGAGCAGCGTGATCATGGAAAGCACAACGAATTGTTTCATGCCGTTCCTCGTCAAGTATTCTGTGGAAATGCCGCCCCGATGCTCGGGTATCGCCGTCTCGCCTCATCCGTTAGAGCACCTTCAAAGAGAATCCTGAAGATTCCCTGGAATGCCTCGGAAAGTGAAAACGACTGCTCTGAGAGGGTGGTCGGATTGAGAATTCCCTCAACGCAAGTCAGGAACATCAGGAGGAGCAGCTGCGCGTTCACGTCATCGCGCAGGACGCCTTCCCGTTTCGCCTGAACAAAGATCTTCTGAATATTGACCAGGACCCGTTCACGGCGGAAGACCTCGATCTCCTTCCAGAGCTCGGGGAAATACTTCTTCATGTCGATCGGGAACTGCCGCCCCGCTCTCCCCCACATGCGACCGATGAAAACAAGGATCTGAGACATTTTCTCAACGGATGGGACGTCGGAGTTTACAATTGTCTCAACCCGATGGTTGGCCTGGCGCATCATAAGATGGATGACCTTCCTGATCAGGTCCTCTTTGCTCGGAAAGAACTTGTAGAGAGTCTTCTTGCTCATCCCGAGGTCTGCAGAAATCTCATCGACCGTGACTTTCACGAATCCCTGCTCAAAGAATTTTTCTCTGGCAGACTCCAGGATTCGTTCTTGTTCGCTTATGTCAGTCATAATATCCTCAACGAAATCAGGAAACTATTAACGTATTTGTCGTTTCCGTAAGTCGAAAAAAGAACCGATCCATTCATGAATCGGCTTATTCTTGGTTACGATTGGAAACTTTTAAAGTTTTACTCGTTTCCAATATACAACTTCCGCAACTTCCTGTCAAGTACTTTTTGCGGCGAGCCTGAT
>Ga0209321_10000496_pt1 | contig 25519 bp, 23 predicted proteins | sample Rifsed16ft4_FD_184012 | JGI IMG/M metagenome (GOLD analysis project Ga0209321, IMG submission 184012) | Soil microbial communities from Rifle, Colorado, USA - sediment 16ft 4 - CSP-I_5_4 (version 2) | ecosystem: Environmental > Terrestrial > Deep subsurface > Rock core/Sediment | place: Rifle...
TGAGAACACGAAGAAGGCACGGAACCTGCCTGCCCCGACTTTGTCGGGGCCTGCCCGTCTATCTACGATTCGTAGAACGACTCTCACGAGTCGATAGACTCGTAGAGCAGGCAGGGACACAGAGGAATGATCCGCAATTTCTCTTAGGTTTCTCATATGGCCGTCGAACTCCATATCAATAACCGCCAGACCACGGCGTTACCCGATCTCTCTCTGTTTGAGCATGCGGAGTCGCTCGGTGTGTACGTTCCCACCTCTTGTGTCAAACAGGGAAAGTGCAAAGAGTGCATGGTGGAGATCACTGAAGGGATGGAGCTTCTTTCGGAGAGGACACCCAAGGAATCTCATCTGAAAGGGAGCTTCAGGTTATCGTGCAGAACCACCGTTGCAGGGACCGAGGGGACGGTGCGGTGTCACACGATGCGACGCGGAGAAATGACCATCGAGCGCCAGGCCTTTCATCTTCCGGGAGCCGAACGGAAACCGACGCTTGATTCCTGCGTGACGCGTGACGGAGAACGGATCCTCCTTGACGGAAAAGAGATCGATCGATCGACCGGCCCCATCCATGGAATCGCCATGGACCTCGGCACCACGACCATCGTTCTGCGCCTCCTGAACCTTGAAACGGGCGAGATTGTCGCCGACGCTTCATTTGAGAATCCCCAGCGCTTTGGCGGGTCTGACGTCATGGCGCGTATACAGTACGATACGGACCATCCCACGAAGATCCTCCAGCGCACGCTTGCCGGATACGTGAGCCATGCGATCGAAGCCTTTCCAGTTGACCCTCGAACAATCTATGAGATGGCAGTGGTCGGGAATTCCACGATGCGCGATCTGTTCTTCCGATTGAGCGTCCACTCCATAGGTCAGAGTCCTTACCGGTCCCTCACCGAATTTGAGATGCAGCAAGGACTTCGAAAGACGACCAGCCTTACCGCGAGGCCCGCACGCCTCAAGCTTCCCATTCATCCCGAAGCGCGGGTCTACGGCGCGCCGATCATCAGCGGGCACGTGGGCGCTGACGCGGCGGCATGCATGCTCGCAATCGACCTGATGAATGAGGATCGGCTCGTTGCACTCATGGACATCGGCACAAACACCGAACTCATTCTGGGAAGCAGACATAAGATCTTCGCCGCTTCGTGTCCGGCGGGTCCGGCTTTCGAAGGTGGCGCCATCACGTGCGGCATGCCTGCATTGCCGGGCGCGGTAGAGTCAGTGCAATTCACGAGGAGCGGAGAAATGTCCTATCGCGTCATCGGTGGCGGGCTGGCAGAGGGAATTTGCGGTTCGGGATTGATCGATCTTCTGAGCGGACTCATAGAAACGAATGCGCTCAATCCCCTCGGGCGGTTCGAGAATGGCGAGCAGAGTCTTCCGTTGGATTTCAAGTCCGAAACCCCCATCGTTTTCACCGAACGGGATATCAATGAGCTGGCGCAGGCAAAAGGAGCAAATGTCGCGGGGCTCCATGTCGTCTTCAGCCAGTATGGCGAGCGGTTTGACGCGGTAGATGCATTCTATCTAGCGGGGGGATTTGGACGAAGGATGAATGTTGCCTCGGCGAAGAGAATAGGCCTCATCCCCAATATCGACGACGCAAAAATCGTCCAAATCGGGAACGCGGCAATCGAGGGAGCATGTATTGCCCTGTTGTCGCGAACAAGGCGCACAGAGCTGGAGGAACTTGTAAAGCGCGTCACGCATTGCAGGCTTGAAACGCATCCCGACTTTTTTCACTATTTTGTCGAGGGCTGCCAGTTCCGCCCAGTGGAATCGCTGAATCTGAATGATGAGGGATGACATCACTTTGCGCTCTTTCCGCCTCCTTTGCGAACTTTGCGGTTAGATCTTAACCGCAAAGAACGCCGAGAAGGCGCAAAGGGCGCAGAGAAAGACAGACAGTATGGTAGTCAACGACACAAATCCGGATACTAATGTCCAGGAACGGGAGTACATGCGGCTCCTGGGTTTTCCGGCCAATCATGAGCCGGGTGAGCGCTCCCGCGAACTCATGGAATGGGCAAGGGCGTGGTATAAGGAAAACGGAAAACCCTGGATCTATGCCCGACGGGCCGCAGAGATCGCCTTGAGCAACGGCCAGGTACGAATTGACAACGAAATGTTTTCGTCAAAGAGACTTCACCATCAGCTCGCCCATGCGGCCGGCGAGGGGGCCATCCTCGCCGCTGTGAGCGCCGGTCCGGAATTGGAAGAACACACCAGGGGGCTTTGGGAGGAAGGAAAACCCGACGAATATTTCTTCCTGGAAATATTTGGCTCGGCATTGGTGGAACAACTCATTGCCGCCGCCTCTTTTCGATTCTGCGAATGGGCGGATGGGGAAGGAATGGCCGTGCTGCCGCACGATAGCCCGGGCTATCCAGGATGGGAAATCTCGGAGCAGGGGAAACTTCTGGATATCCTGCTCGGAACAGGTGCGATTCCCGGCAAGCTTGAGGCTCTTGAGAGCGGCATGCTTCGTCCCAAGAAGTCGCTTCTGGGGGTTTTTGGAGTCACGCGGAACGTGGATCAGGTTCAGCGACTGAGTTCCCTGGTTCCTTGCCAGAGTTGCTCATTTCAACCGTGTCAATATCGGAGAGCCCCTTTCAGGAAACACCTCCCCCGGCTTGAGGACCTAAGCAGGGTTCAACGCACTTTTACTGTTCAAGGAGAGAGAAGACCACAATGACCAAGCTTTGCGACATCAACCAGGTAGCAAAGGAGAAGCTTCCCCCAACGACCCCCGACAAATCGGGAATCGGGGTACACTATATCGACGCGTTCATCAAGCCGATGAACACGAAGATAGAAAATGACGTTCGGGTTTCATGCAAACGGAAGGGATTGAAGATAACGCTGACAGTGGGTACGAAGAAAGGAGAAGGGCTCATGAGGCGTCTGGATGTGAGCTCAGATCCGACTGTCATGTTGAACACGGCGCTTCAGGAGGCCGCGAAAGCGGCGGGAGTTGAACTGAAGATAACAGATTCGGAGATCTTTGTTTCGAATTAGTCTTGTGGGATGAAACATGGAACACGGAAAGAGCAGAAAACAAACGTATCTGCACGGACCGTAATCCGTGCCTTTTCCGTTTCCTTCAGTGTTTCTTCCGTGTTCTATTCTGTTCCAGCATCCATCCCGCTCCAGATTCCCATTACTGCCTCCGCCTGTCGAAATCCGGCAGTTTCTTTGCTCTCTCCTTCTGCAGCCCTCCCCTGATCCAGAGCATGCCTCAGCAAATCGACCATCTTATGATTCGCAGGCAACGGTTCGAGGGCCGATTCTGGATTGACAATGGGAAAATCGAGGCCGGCTTCCGAGGCGATGGTAAGATAGGCTTTCTCTAATTCATGTCGTATGTGCTTCGGAGTCCCCCAGGCGAAATTGGAAAGCCCCACTGTGATGTGAACGCCCCGGAGGTCCGGGTCTTTTCGAATCAGCCGCATCGCATCCAACCCGATATTGACCAATCCGTACGTATCCGCCCCAACAGGGGCAAGTCCCGGATCGATGATGATCTGGTCATTGGTCCTTCCTGCCTTCTTTGCAAGAAGCTCGACAAAGTGCTTTGCGGCCTCATGGACGTCCTCAGGATTCAGGCATTGCGCCGTTCCGCCTTCGACAAACCGCTCGGAGGCCATTACCACCACCATTGTGTCGTACTCTTTCACAAGCTCGATCATCTCGTCGAGGTGCTCCCGGGAAGCAGCGATGGAGTCAACAATTGCCCTTCCTTTTGAGCGGTCGTAATACCTTAGAGCGACTTTATGGTATTCCATCGAGGGGTTATCAATGCAGAGCGGAAGCGGGGATGCCTCCTGAAGAGCCGGGATGACTTCAGGTAAAAACTCGAGCATCTCCTTCGGTCTCACCTGTATCTGCTGGGTCCCGTCAAGGTTAACATCCAGATAATCCACTCCCAATTCCGTTTGTGACCGGGCAAGGTTCTGATAACCTTTCAGGTCGCGCTCGCGGAAGGCCTTTCGGGCACGGCCGTATGCGTTATTAATGAGATCGCCGATGGTGTGAAGTTTTTTGTCAGACATCAAAGGATTTCCTATTTTCGATTTCAGATTGTCGATTTATGATTTGCTCTTTCCGGAGTGATCTTGCCCCAGCCAGTTGTTCGCCCACGAGGACGTCCCTCGCAGCCTCTGATCCTGCACGACGGGCGCGTGTGCCAGCAGCTTCTCTTCCTTCCCGTCCGATTTCAGTCGTTCGTAAGCACGGAGCCAGATACACTCTCCAAAACCATCGACTTCGCACCTTCCCTCCCTTGTTCCGCCGCAGGGACCATTGCGCTGGTTCTTGGCACATTGAGATTCGGGGCACAGGAACGCTATATCGGGCAACGAGCAATCGCCGCAGTCTTTGCATCGGTACAGAAGAGATTTGCTCACCTTTTCAATGATGCGCAGGGGACGCGGACCCTGAGATGGGTCGGCCGAATGACTCACGATCCTTGCTCCCCATTCCGTCAGCGTTCGTCCGGGTTTGAACATAACGTCGTGTACGGTTTTTGAGAGCCGATACGATGTTGCACCTTGACCCGTTCGCGCCTCCGGGCGGCGGATGGGCCTGGTGCGGTCAGCCAGGCCTGTTGCCGAATCCTCGGCATAGAAACAGAACTCGCCCGGCCGCGAGAATCGGATCTCTTTTGCAAACTCCTTCCAATCGTCAGGGGAGAAACGTTTTTCGATCTCCATGATCCGCTGAATCGCATCGCTGGAATGGGCGCCTCCCAGATACGCGCCCCGATAGCCCAGACCCCGATAGACAGCGACCATCTTTGCCGCAAGCTCGAAGAAGAATTCCTTTCCTCCGTCGGGTGACTCCCCATGTTTCCTGCAAAGCTCCAGAAGATCCCGTGTAACGACGATTCCGGGAACTTTTTTCTCGTGAAAGAAGAGCGCTGCCTTTGGATTGAGCAAATAGACATTTCCGATGAGGGGTGTTTGACCCATCCCGTGGTCGTGCATGTAGAGACGCAGTTCATGCATTTTGCGGGCATCGAATCCGACCTGATTGATGATGAATTCGGCGCCACACTCGATCTTCTTTTCCAGCTTGAGGTACTGAGGAATTACTTCCCCTTCGAGCAGTTTGTAGTTTGTCGTCACCGCTCCGATGCAGAATTCGGTCTTCTCGTGGTTCTCATCGAACCCGCGGTTCATCTTGTTCAGCATGCAAATGAGCCCGACGGAGTCGATGTCGAACACGGGTTTCGCCATTCCTTCGTTCCCCGTGACCGGATAGTCCCCTGTCATGGCGAGGACGTTATGAAATCCCTCACTGTTCAGGAGCCATGCCTCGCTCTCGAGTCCGTTCCGATTGAGATCTTTGCACGTGAGATGAAGAACGACCTCCTTGCCGGCATAGAGGATCGGTTTTCCGAGGGCTTGCGGCGCGAGTTGGGGATTGCCTCCGGCATTGTCGGTGACGGAAATCCAGTCGACCGCGGGATTCTCAACGAGCTGGGCGGCAAACGTGCGGGCCTTGACGGCGTTCCTCTCCCCCATGGAGCCGCGGACAGAGACGAGCTCGACTCCGAACAGGAAGCTTGAAGATTTTCTGAGTTGTTCTTTCAGGGTCAGTGTCATGGCGAAAAGCAATTACACGAAGAGACACAGAGGAGACACGAAGTTACACAGAGAATAATACCTCCGCGAAACAGGCATGGCGTCATCGGCCGTATTCATCAACAGCCTTTCGGATGGCGCGGGTATGCTCGGGAGTGCTGCCGCAACATGAGCCGATGATGTTCGTGCCCGCCTCAAGCGCCTCGCGGACGCCGGAAGCCATATCCTCGGGAGTCTGCCTGTAGACAGCCTTCCCTCCCTCCAGAACCGGAATGCCTGCGTTGGGCTGACCCATCGTTGGGAGCGAGCTGTGTCGGCGATAAGACTGCACAACATGAGCGACGGCTGCCATGTCGATTCCGGTACCGCAATTCAGGGCGAGCACATGAGCTCCCCTCTTTTCAATAAAGCCTGCGGCTTCTTCAGGGAGGACCCCCATCATCGTGACGTGGAATGTTTTGTCCGCAGACATATCATAAGCAAGCGACGCAATAATACACGCGGCCCCGGCCGATTTCGCGGCGTCGATTGCTATGCCCAGCTCATCAAGAGAGGTTTGGGTCTCAATGATAATGCCGTCGACACCGGCTTCGACCAATGCGCGGGCCTGCTCTTCATAAGCGACCATGGCGTCGATTGCAGGCAGATCTCCGTACGGTTCCAGGATCGCGCCGAGCGGGCCGATGTCACCAAGCACATATCCTTCCCGACCGTTCAGAGCTTTGCGGGCAACATGTGCACCCGCCTCGTTGATGGCGCGAACGTCGTTGCCATGACCGTGCCGCTGAAGCATGATTCTGCTCGCCCCAAATGTGTTGGTGATGATGCAATCCGCACCGGCGAGGACATATCTTCGATGGATTTCCTCAATACGGTCGGGATGTGCGATGTTCCAATACTCACCGCACCCTCCCGGTTCGAGGCCCGCGAGCATGAGCTGGGTTCCCATTGCCCCATCGCAAACAAGACGGCGTTCGCGCAATGCATCCAGAAGGAGTTTTTTCACGATCGGATTTTCCGGGTCAGAGAAAACGCAGTTCTAGCTCTTTTTTGATTGCCTGAGCGACCTGTTCAGCTGTCCCCTCTCGTTCCTGTTCCTCGCTCCAGTTCCACTGGCTCAGGTATTCGTCGGCTCCGGTCAGCCCTTTTGTCTGAGCAGCCTGGTCTATTCGGGCAATAAAGCGCTGGCCCAAATCGATATTGATTTCATCAGGTCCATCCCAAACCTTGATTTGCGATGGGATATCCTGCCAGTAAAGTATCTGAAAAGTCGCCATACAGTCACCCTGTCATTTCTTCTCCACCAGTTTGAGGAAGAGGTCGACGGCGCTGGAGGCATCGGCACCATATCCATCGGCATGGATCTCATCCGCAAACGTCTGGCTGATCGGCGCTCCTCCGACTGCCATCTTGATATGTCCCAGTCCTCGGTCCTTGAAACCGTCAATCACCACTTTCATATACGTCATGGTCGTCGTCAGCAAGGCGCTCATACCGACGATGTCGGGCTTGTCTTGTTCCGCTGCTGCAAGGAATTTGTCAATACTCTGATCCACCCCGATATCGTGCACCTTGAACCCCGCTCCCTCTGCCATCATGCAGACGAGATTCTTCCCGATATCATGCAGGTCTCCGCGGACTGTCCCCATCAGCAGAATGCCGGCCGGCTTCACGACTGAATCCTTTGCCGTGAGAAGGGGCTTGAGAACAGCCATCCCTGCTTTCATGGCGCGGGCAGCAATCAACACCTCTGGCACATAGAGGACATTGTGTTTGAAATCTTCGCCCACCACGCTCATTCCCGCGATAAGACCTTCGTTCAGCACTTCTTTGACGCTTCTTCCCGCTGCAAGAGCGTCCTTTGTCATCTGTTCAACCTCTTTCGCTTTCCCCTCGTACAAATATTGGTTCATCAACGCATAGTCAGGCATGGACGGTCTTTCGGTCAGTGCGCGGCTGAAAAATGAAACACTAAATTTGCTAACGTCGAAATGGTTCTCGGTTTGATTTCCGTTCCACACGTCCCAACATCTTCACGAAATCAGAAATCTCGCCAGATCAGCCTTCCAGCGGTCATACGCCGATCCATACTTCGATGTCATTTCGTGCCTGCGGCGAACTGTTGTCCTCGCCGCCACGCCCCGAAGTGCGTCGCCATGCGACGAGAATATTCCGGCCCCCACCCCGGAACCTCGGGCCGCGCCCTGCGCACCATCAGTATCATAGATCTCGAGATCAACATCACACGAATGGACAATAGCCTCCTGGAACACTCGGCTCTTGAACAGATTGGCATCGCCTGCCCTGATCACGTTGAACTCCATTCCCATTTCCTTCATGATGTCCAGCCCGTACCTGAAGGAGAAGGCGATTCCCTCCTGAGCCGCCCTTATCAGATGTCTCTTGTCATGAATATTGAAGCTGATCCCGGAGAATTGACCGTTGACCTCCCTGTTCTCGAGGCTTCGTTCGGCACCGTTGCCAAAGGGGTAACACAGCAGACCGTCCGATCCTATTGGTACGGCGGATGCCATCTCATTCATCTGATCGTACGTGTAGCGGCTGTCGAGGAGATGATGGTTGATCCAACTGTATTGAATTCCTGTCCCGTTGATGCACAAGAGGATCCCCTTGTTTGGCCGTTGGTCCGAGTAATTGACGTGAGCGAACGCGTTGACGCGGCTGGCCCTGTCATACAGGTTCTCCGCAGTCACGCCATAGATCACTCCGGATGTTCCCGCCGTTGCCGCAACCTCCCCCGGATTCAGAACATTGAGCGAATACGCGTTATTAGGCTGGTCCCCGGCCCGATACGAGACCGGAATATCCTTCTTCAAACCGAGCTCTGAGGCTGCCTTCAGCGTGAGTTTACCCTGGACACCGAACGTTGGAACAATTTGCGGTATCATTCGAGGCTCAAAACCATAGTACTCCAGGATGTCACCAGCCACCGCCCGCTGCTGGAAATCCCAGAAGACTCCTTCACTCAATCCTGAAATTGTCGTACACACTTCGCCTGTGAGCCTCATTGCAACAAAATCACCGGGGAGCATGATCTTGAAGATTTTTTTGTAGATCTCGGGCTCATTGTCTTTCACCCATTTGAGCTTCGATGCCGTGAAGTTGCCCGGAGAATTAAGGAAATGCTTAAGACAATGTCCGTCTCCGATCTCGGAGAACGCCTTGTTGCCTATAGCCACGGCGCGGCTGTCGCACCAGATGATGGACGGGCGGAGAATGTTCTGATCCGTGTCTGTAACAACAAGACCGTGCATCTGATATGAAATGCCCACTGCACAAACCCCGCCTGCAAAAGAGGGATCTGCAGAAAACATCTTTCTTGTCACCGCAACGACGTTGGACCACCAGAGATCCGGATGTTGTTCGGCCCATCCCCCGTGCGGCGAGTCGATTTTCATTTCTTTGTCCGGGGAGCTTGCCGATCTGACCATGAGGCCTGTATCGGCATCAACAAGAGAGGCCTTGATGAAGGAACTGCCAATATCATATCCGAGAAGGAATCGCTTGGCCATGTTGACCGTTGGGTTTGTTCGAAAAAAGGTATGTGAAAAATAAACAAAAAGGAAAGGAACCGGCGGTGGGAGAAACAACGCCTCACATGTGAAAACGCCTTCTTTATTGAGGATTGGGGCAAAATTGCTTATCTTCTGTAAAGATAAGCGCCCGTAACTCCCAAAATTGCCTGCGAGCGCTTCTCAGCGAGTAGTCGCAATTTTGAGGATCCCGATGTTTTTGTATCGGGATCTGGATTGATGATTCACACGATGCCCCGTAACTCCCAAAATTGCCTGCGAGCGCTTCTCAGCGAGTAGATGCAATTTTGAGGATCCTGCCGAGGCGGGATCTGATACAACAGATGCGCCCGTAGCTCAACTGGATAGAGCATCAGACTTCGGATCTGAGGGTTGGGGGTTCGACTCCCTCCGGGCGCACCAGACATGGAAGATTGCAGATTTCAGATTGAAGATTGAAAGGCGTGCTCTGTGGAGGGAACAGGGTCCCGCCTGTCCTACGAAAAGCTCAGGACGGCGGGATTCTCCGCCTTCGTCCAAGATGCGGACTTCCACCTTCGCTCCGCTACGGTGGACAAGTCAGCGGACGGGGACTCCACCCGGGCGCACCAAACATTGAAGATTGTAGATTCTAGATTGAAGATTGAAAAGGCGACAAGAAGAGGCACAAACCGCAATGTTCAACACTGAGGATAGATGAAGCGATTCCTGCGTCTTTTCTTTGAGCCTCTCATCAATTTCTTCACAAAATACCCCGCCGTTCTGTCGGGATATCTGATCTACCTTTACCTCTTTCTGGCTACTCTGGACTTCTACCAGGATGTGAAGGAAAAGACGTTACATCGATTCACCGATTACTTTCAGAATTTCGATGCCCTGATATGGATGTGGCTCCTGGCGTGGGCTCTCGTCAAAGTCATAGAATACCGCACAAAGGTGCAGATACACGAAAAGAAGGAGCTTGAGCATCAGCAGGCATTGAAGATCCAGCAGACACAATTGGATACGATGCACGAGGTTATCCGGGCCCTCCAACACGACATCAATAACCCCCTCACAATAATCCTGGCCTATCTTCGCAGAGCAGAGAAAGCGGCTGCCAATTCCCCTGAAGTGCTCGAGAGCCTGGCCGAGGTAAAATCCGGCGCGGAAAGAATCGCCAAGTCCCTCTCCGACTTCGCCAAGGCACGGGCCTACACAACCATCGACTCGCCGGTCGGCCCCCTTGCGCAACCCGTGACAGACAATGACCCGACACGAACAATGGATGAAGCTGGCACTTCTCGAGGCTGAAAAAGCCTTCGAGCAGAACGAAGTGCCTGTGGGCGCGCTCGTCGTTCACAAGGGAAAGATCATTGGAAAAGGATTCAACCAGATCGAGCTCCTTCAGGACCCGACTGCCCATGCAGAGATGATCGCGCTGACGGCGGCGGCAAATCATCTTCAATCACGACGCCTCGAAGACTGCACCCTCTACGTGACGCTTGAGCCATGCCCGATGTGTGCCGGCGCCATCGTCCTGGCGAGAATACCCACACTCGTGTTCGGTGCGTATGATCCGAAAGCCGGGGCCTGCGGAACTCTCATGAATATTGTGGAAGATAGACGGCTCAACCACAAACCGCATGTCGTTGCAGGGGTCTGTGATAGAGAAAGCGAAGAATTGTTGAAGGGGTTTTTTGGAAGGGTGAGGAGCGTAAGACCGCGGGAGGGCCCTACCTGAAGGTTTCCTTCAGATGGGGTCATCCTTGGAAGAAGGAAACCTTCTGCTCATGCTTCCGCCTGCAGCTTTTCCGTCCTATCCGCCACACGCAGCCGCTCAATCAGTTCCCCCAGGTCACCGTCAATAATCCGGTCCAGATTGTACAAGGTCAAACCAATGCGGTGATCGGTCACCCTGTTCTGCGGAAAGTTGTAGGTTCTGATCTTGTCGCTCCGGTCGCCGCTTTTGATCATCGAGCGCCGTTGGGCCGTTGCTGAGGCAGTCTGCTCCTGAATCTTGACCTCGTAGAGTTTCGCACGCAGCATTTTCATTGCCCGCTCGCGGTTTTGAAACTGCGACCGCTCCTGCTGGCAGGCAACCACGATTCCGCTCGGTTTGTGGGTGATCCGAACGGCAGTCTCCACTTTGTTGACATTCTGTCCCCCCTTGCCGCCGGATCGGAACGTGTCGATTTGAAGATCCGCCGGATTGATTTCGATTTCCACGTCCTCGACCTCCGGCAAAACTACCACAGAAGCCGCCGAAGTGTGGACGCGCCCCTGGGCCTCGGTCTCGGGAACTCGCTGCACCCTGTGGACCCCGCTCTCAAACTTCATCATTCCGTACGCATTCTCTCCCGTCACAGCGAAAATGACTTCCTTGAAACCCCCCATCCCCGTGTCGTTCCAATCCATCAAATCAGCCTTCCAGCTTTTCCGCTCGGCAAATCGAGTGTACATCCGGTAAAGGTCAGCAGCAAAGAGGGCCGCCTCTTCCCCGCCGGTGCCCGCCCGAATCTCCATGATGAAATTCTTTGTGTCGTTCGGGTCCTGCGGAACGAGAAGGAGCTTAAGCTCTTCCTCTGTCGCCTCGATCTCAACCCTCAGTTTGTCATACTCCTCTTGCGCGAGGGCCTTCATATCGGGGTCCTGCCCTGAATCGAGAATCTCGCGTGCGCCGCGGAAATCCGACCGCATTTTCTTGTACCGTTCGTACGACTTGACAATCGCTTCGAGCGAACGAAGTTCTTTTCCCAACTCACGAAATCGCTGTTGATCCGAGATGATCGCCGGATCGCTCAGCAAGCGATTCACTTCATCATAACGCTCAAGCGTCTTGTCCAGTCGGTCAAACATGGGTCATCCGACCTGAGCCCGGGCAGGCTCGCTTTCCATATCCGCGCGAAGACCGTAAGCCGCCGGGTCTTCCAATCCAAGTGCGCACCGAAGCGCGACCAACGCAACGTCCAGCTGACGTTCGTCCGGCTCTTTTGTTGTGATCTTCTGGAGCCAGAGGCCGGGCGCCACGACAATGCGTCCCCACCATGTTGCGCTGTGCCTGGCCGAGAACTTGATGAATTCATAGGCAATGCCGCCCACAACGGGTATGAACGGAAGATGGGTGGCAAGACGAAGGAACAGGGTCATTTCCCCGAACCATTGTATCAAAAGTGCATCAAGCAGGGCAAACGAAATGATTGCCACGAACATCACAATGAGAAGAAAACTGGTGCCGCATCGCGGGTGGAATCGGGTATACGTCTGGGCAATGGCCGGAGTGAGTTCGTCATTCAACTCAAATGTAAAAACCGCCTTGTGCTCTGCCCCGTGATACTGAAAAAGACGCTTGATGTCCTTCATCAGAGAAATGGCCGAGAGGTAGATGAGCAGGATCGCGATTCGAATGGCCCCCGCTACGAGATTGAACTCGAGGGCTGTCTGTTCGAGGTGAAACAACTTTGAGGTCACGAAGAGCGGCGTAACAAAGAAGATCGCGACCCCGATTGCGAGGGCGATAATGAGCGTCAACGCCAGGATGAAATTTGACTGTGTTCCCGGCTGAACCGTCTTTCCGCTTTGGCCGTTTTTCCTGGCCTGTTCCGCCTCGACATCCATCATCGCTACTTCGGCAGACCAGTTCAATGTCTTGATGCCCAGATACATCATGTCAATCAGTCCAATTGCACCGCGAACAATCGGAACTTTCTGAAGCTTCATTCGCTCGTTGAATGAAAAGAACTTCTCGTGCTTGACAACAATCTGCCCGTTCGCACGGCGAACGGCCGTCGCGACGGATCCGGGCGCGCGCATCATCACGCCTTCAATGACCGCCTGCCCCCCAACCTGCATCGGCTGGTTAGGGTCAAAATTTGGATTCGTTGGAACCCAGTTTGATCGTTCAGACTTCAACTTGCTCTCCTTTGTCTTTCAGGTACAACATTCAAATATACGGAGGAAGTGCGGGACATACAATCTCTGTGCCCTCAGAGCCAGAATCCGATATCCGCACAAGGTATGCAGGAAGTGATATCGGATTTCCGAATGTGAACAAGGGCCGTCCATGAGGCGCGGCTGCTAAAGTCCGAATTCTTCGCGGTAAACCCTCAGGGGATTTCGGACTTCGGTTAGATGGCTAGTGAATGAGAACCATCTTCCTCGTTTCGGTGAAGGTCGGCGTTGTCAGTCTGTAAAAGTAAACACCTGATGGCAGCCGCGAAGCATCAAACGAGACTGCATGGCGTTGAGCATCTTCCTCTCCGTCCTTCAGCACAGCAATCTCCCTTCCCAACAAATCAAACACCGTCAACCTCACCCGCGAGCGAACAGGCAGGTCATAGGTAATGACGGTTGCGGGATTGAACGGATTGGGATAGTTCTGAAGAAGCGAAAAATCGAGGGGGATCGGGGAAGGTGGATTCTCACCCGCAGGACTCAAATAGACCCGAACGTAGAAATCTCCGAAACTTTGATAGATATATCTGCCGGACTGTGACGGATCGGATGAAAGTGAAAGAAAGCTGTGGTATACCGTTTGAGAAGTGTCCCGCCGCAACATAGGATTCACCGACGTGTTATAGATGATTTCCACAACAAAATCGGGGAATGATGACATGGCAAACTGTCTGAGTCCAACCACGGTTGTCATGAACCCGGTATCGCTGACGCTGAACGGTACCGGTGAGAACATCTTCGCCTTGCCGCCGAAACCTGAGATCGGCTGGGCGGTAAAGTTGTATTGCAGGTTATAGTCACGAAGGAACAGGCGCGCACTCCCCGTCGAGGCAAACCACATGGCTACACTATCGATAATCCCTCCTTCAATTCCTTCAAACCGAACGAACACCGTGTCTCCCCCTTGCAGGTTCATATTTGGGGAATACTGGCTGACACCGTCATCATGTGCCAATTCGAATGCCGATGATGTCCTTGTTACGCCGGAACTTCCGTAGGAGTATCCGACAGTCTCCGTCGGTTCGGCATTCTGGACCACCAGGAGGAACTCCGACTTCTGTGAGCCGGTGAACGTTGCCTCAAACGGAACGCCTTGCGTCAAATCGGTTGCCGTCAGGCCCGCATCAGTTGACTGAATACCTTTAATCGACAGCAATCCCAGTGTCGGGGTAATCGTTGTCCGCAGTGTCTCTGCCGCAAGGATCCGTATATAGTCCGCCGCGAGCGGCATGAGGGCGGTCCGGCTGCCGCTCATCGTCGATCCTAGGACGGTTTTCAGTACAGAGGGCTTTCCCGAAAAAGCGAGCGTGTCCCGATAACCGTACGCGGGGTTCAGCTGTCTGTTGCCCAGTATGTTTGCGATGTGGAAATTCCGAACCGTCGCTTCGAAGGTCGAACCCGTTCCAGACTGAGCCAGAGCGGCATTGAATCCGTCCGGTCCCGATATGGAATTCTGCACAAAGCTCTTCACGAGCGTGTCTCCATGCTGCTCGGAGAGGTAGAGAGTCCACAATGCCGCACGACTATAATCCTCGAGGGCTGATGACCAGCCGAGGAATGCTACATTGGGATTCTCGAAGTACCGGCCGGGAGAGCGCAGACCGAAGCCACACACGTACGAAGCGTATTCAGAGAGACCCTCGTTGAAGAAACTGATCTCATCAGGATCGTAATTCCAGTGGATGAGATGCTGAAACTCGTGCGCAAGCGTGTTTAAGGATTCATCAACATTGCGCGAATTGTTGTAGAAGATCCCCGGATAGGAATCGATATACAGCAGATCCCGGCGATTGCTGAAGAAGGGGGTTCCGTCAACGTCAACACTGAAGAAGAACCCCGCAACATAACCGCCTGCGGAACCCGGCGCCCATCCGTCCTTGATGTCGCAAACAAGAAAGTGTGTTTTTCCGTCCCCAGCTCCCTTTACAAACAGGGAATCGACATTCGGCGGATCTCCGAACAATTCGCGACTGAGAACGGCGATTCCCTTTGCCGAGTCACGCGACCGTTCACCGGTTTTCTCTTCAAGCGCCTGAAGCAATTCGTTTATCGTCACACTGTCGATGTTCCCGTTGGCAAGTTCCCCCAGCGCGACCCAGATATGTGTGTTTAAGCCTGTTGCCTTCAACTCAGCCGGAACGAGGTCGAACCCGAAGTTGGTAAAGTTGAAGACGAAGAAGGTATCAACCGCTCCAAGAGCGAATGAGCGAGACATTCCGGAGGCCTTTCCGAGCCGCTGCATCTCAGGGTGTTGTTCCATGGTGTTCTTCCAGGCTTGCGCAACGACGACAGGATCACTGACTGTGGGAGTACCGCAGAGGGGGATGCGCTCCTGCTGAGACTGGGCAGGAACGGAATGAATCACGCCAAAAAAAGAATAGAGAAAGAGGATGAGAAGTCGCTTCATGCACTATCAGTGTTTCCGCCGGCCATTCCGCCGAGTGCCTTTCGCGTTTCCTTGAGCTCGCCGGGACTGAGAATCCTCCCGACCAGGAGCAGAACTCCAAACAACACAACGAGTCCCAGCTTCTCCAACACGCCAACCACCGTTGCAGGTTCCGCCGGAATGACGGAGAAAACAAGGAGCAGGATCGCGGTCATTGCAGCCAATCTGACAACTTTTCCCCATTCATATTCAAGCGGATAGAACCTGCGCGAGGCAAAATAGATACCGACGGCGAGGACGATGTAACTCAGAAGGGTCGCATAAGCAGCGCCCATCATGCCGGAAACGGGGATGAGGAGGATGTTGGCAGCGACATTCACCAGCGCGCCGGCAGCGAAGACCCACGCGAGATATGAGGTTTTCTTCTCGAGATAAATGCCGACAACAAAGTTCACATATGCACCATTGAAAACATATGCGAGTAGCACCACCGGAACGATTGCCACACCATTCCAATAATCGGGATGGATAAAATAGACCGACCCAATCCGAACACGCAGGAGGTCTTCTATGAACAACGTCAGAATGAAGAAGAGAGAGACTGAGAGGATACAGAACAAGGTGAAGACGCGGGAAAAAAGAGTCTTCGCGTTCTTTTCGGCTGCATGGTGGAGAAAGAACGGCCTCCACGCATAATCGAACATTCCCACAACCAGCATCATGAATATGCCCAGCCGGTAATTCGCCTGGTAGACCCCCACGGTGGCCTCGTCCGTCAATGCCATGAGAATAGGCCGGTCAATCACCTGCATCGCAATGCTTGCGAGCCCGGCCGGAATGTACGGTATTCCAAATTTCAGCAGCTCTTTATACAGGGGTCGCGAGAATCCCCCGCTGATATTCGGAAGTATGAATTTCAAATGAATGAGAAATGTCAGGACTGACGCAACAAGGTTCGCAATCAAGACTCCCTCTGCCTTCATGTGCATCCCCACGATCAACACGATGTTCAAAATGATCGTGACCACGATGTTCAGGATGCGGATTGTCGCGAATGTCCCGGCTTTGTTCTCCATGCGGAGGTAGCTGAACGGAACGAGGGCCATTGCATCAAAAAAGAGAATCCAGGCCGCATATTGCACAAGCGTACCGTCCGACCGACTCATGCCGATCATGACCGCAACATCATTCGAAAAGAGATGCAGCAGTACAGAGAGGAGCAAAGAGGTGCCGAGGAGGGAGAAGAACGGCGTGCTGAAATTCTGTTTCCTGTCCCCTATTTCCAGCGATGCGACAAAACGCATGTATGCAGCGTCCATCCCGTATCCGTACAAGATCATGGCAAAGGCGATGTACGAGTAAAGATTCGCAATGACCCCGTATTCCGAGGTGAGAAGAACGTTGGTGTAGAACGGGACAAGAAGAAAGTTGAGGAATCGGCCGACAAGAGAACTCAATCCATAGATTGCAGCCTCTTTGCCGAGCCGTAGGATCTTGTCGAGCATGGGTTGCCGACTAACGGTCCCCGCCCGTCTCTTCGGTCAGCATGATGGGGATATTGTCCTTGATCGGATAGACCTTGCCGCAACTTCTGCAGGTGAGTGTTTGGGCCGATTCGTTGTATGCCAGGTCTCCCTTGCATTTTGGGCAGCACAGGATGTCAAGAAGTTCCCGTTTGATCATTGGTTTTTGAATGCCTCCTGCAGTACTTGAAGGAACTGAGCCGGTGCGCGCGTGGGCTTACCCGTACCGGCGCTGAGAAAGCTGTGAACAGTGTATCCTTCCACCATCGGCTCCTGTTCTCCTTCGCGAAAGATCCTGTAATTCAACCTGATCCGTGCAACGGGCATTTCGTCCACCACCGTTTCCACAGAGATCAGATCATCGTATCGTGCCGACTGCCTGTATTTGGCGAATGCCTCAATGACGGGGAGATAGGTACCTCCCTTTTCGATTTCCGAATAAGACATCCCGATGGAGCGAAGAAGGTCGGAACGTGCTTCCTCAAAATACTCGAAATACTTCCCGTAGTAGACCATCTTCATCTGGTCGGTATCGGCGTAGCGAACCCGAATCTGTGTGATGTGCCTGATCACGCTTTAGTCTTTCCAGGCCCCCATGTTCGAGAATTTTTCGATTCGGGTTTTCACGAGCCTGTCGGGTTTCATCTTCTTCAACTCTTTGAGCTCCTCCAAGAGGACGTTCTTCAGGATTGTTGCGGCCTTCTCGTGATCACGATGGGCGCCGCCCAGCGGCTCCTCGACGATGCGATCGACGATCCCCTGTTCCACCAGATCGGAAGCCGTAAGCTTCAAGGCCTCCGCCGCCTGCTCCTTGTACTCCCAGCTCCGCCAGAGGATGCTCGAACACGACTCAGGTGCAATGACAGAGTACCAGGCGTTTTCGAACATGAGAATCCTGTCCCCCACTCCTATCCCCAGGGCCCCTCCCGAAGCACCCTCGCCGATGATAACGACAATAATAGGTACGGGGAGGTGGGACATCTCGAACAGATTTCGGGCGATTGCCTCGGCCTGACCCCTTTCCTCCGCCTCAATCCCCGGGTACGCTCCGGGCGTGTCAAGCAGGGTGATAACCGGTTTATTGAACTTCACCGCAAGCCGCATAAGCCTGAGGGCTTTTCGGTACCCCTCGGGATTGGGCATCCCGAAGTTGCGGTACAGATTCGATTTTGTATCTCGTCCCTTCTGATGTCCGATGAGCATGACCGTTTGTTTGCCGAGTGTGCCGAATCCTCCCACAATTGCCTTGTCGTCGCCGTAATGGCGATCGCCATGGAGCTCAACAAAGTCCGGCATCAGATAATGGATATAGTCAAGCGTGTACGGCCGCTCCGGATGACGGGCAAGCTGTACGCGCTGCCATCGGGTCAGATTGGAGAAGATGCTCTCTCTCAGTTGGTCCACTTTTTTCTCCAATTTGGTGATCTCATCCGCGATATCGAGATTATCGGCGTATTTGCGCATCTCCTCGATCTTCTGCTCCAGCTCGATAATCGGTCTCTCAAATTCCAGCGTTGTTTTGGCCATAATGCCGATGCCTTCTTATCCACTGCGTTGTGACAGACCCGTGCCGTTGGCTGAATCACGTCTAACGATCGTCTTCATGAGAATCTCCAAATCCAGCAGGAGCGATTGATTCTTCGCATAGTACAGATTCAGTTGCTCGACCTCTTTGGGAGTCAGGGTTCGATCGCTCTGGAGTTGAGCCAGTCCGGTGAGGCCGGGTTTTCCGAGATTGAGGTTCTGCTGGGGTTCACGGCGTGATCCTGCTGCAGAAACAGCGGTTCCCCCCGGAGGTCCGACGAGGCTCATGGAGCCGTAGAACACCGACGGCAGAGCCCGGATGAACTGTGCACTCCTGTTTCGACGTGCGGGGCTGCTCCAATATACAAAAGGAAAGGCTGAAATCAAGAGAATCGAGGAGATGGCCAGATCCATGGCTCGTTTCAGGACGCGGTTCAGCGGACGATCGATATTATATGAGATTTGCACAAGCGGGAACTCATTGAGCGAGTCGACGCTCCCCTTTCCAATGATGACTTCCATGGAGGTCGGCACAAGATGATAATTCACCGATCTGTTCGCGGCGCGGCTGATGACCGAAAGAATGTCGGCGTACGAGAGCTTCTGCGTCGAAAAAATGACGTCGCTGATGCGCAGTTCGTGAATCACCTTTCCCACATTGTCGATGCTGCCGACGACGGGAATCCCATCCAGCATCTGGCCCGCCTTTTTTCGGGAATCGTCAATGAACCCGACGACGGCATAACCGTCTCCGGCATGTTGCCGCAGCCGCCCAAGCAGCGCGCGCGCCGATTGATCAACACCGACCAGAAGCGTGCGCCTTCCAAAGAGACTTTTCCTTCCTTCAGGACCTCCTTTTCCAAAGTAACTCAAAACCGCCCGCCAGCCCGGGAGAAGGATCATGGAAAACGCTCCTGCCAGAAGTATGACGAGACGACTGAAGGCGTAGTCCTTGAAAAATGCCACTAGGGCCGCGACAAAGACATAACTCGCAAAGACAACCACGAAGGTCCTGGAAATGGACATTCTCACGTACGTGTAGACGCCGGTGACATAAAGACCCAGGACGATGAGAACAGTGGGAATGGTGTACACAGCAGGATATGCGTAAGCGGGGTAATAGAAGAGTTCTCCCATGCGCACCAGTTCGGCGATCATCAAACTTCCAATAAGGAGAACAACGTCGATCACCGCCGCGGCAAACGGCCTGAGCATCTCACGAATCTTTGCCATCCATGAAGAAAGCGTGATACCCAGTCGCAGGACGAAGGTCATGCTCCAGGAAGGCTTCAGATGCTTTTGCACAAAGAGATGCATGGCATCATAGAATGTTCCTATTTCATCGATGCTGCTCCTTCTTGTGCTCTCGCCCTTGTAGTGGATGATCTGGGTCGAATGAACGTAGTAGTTCTTCCATCCCGCCTGCTGGATCCTGTAACACCAGTCGAGGTCTTCGCCGTACATGAAGAAATCCTCGTCCAACCCTCCCACTTCTTCATAAACCTCTTTGCGGATCATCATGAAGGAACCGCTGACCGCGTCGACCTCATAGGTCTCATCCGGACTGAGGAAGGTCAGGTTGTAGCTGCCGAAGGGCCTTGAGCGGGGAAAGAGAGCGCTAAGCCCGGAGATTTTCGTCAATGCCACCCAGGCTGTCGGAAAGCTTCTCCTGCAGGCAAGCTGAAATGACCCGTCGGGATTCAGGATCTTGCACCCGGCAAGGCCGACATCGGGGTTCTCTTGAAAGAACTTCATCATCACCCGAAGTGTATCCTCCTGAACGACGGTATCAGGATTGATCAGGAGAAGGTATGCACCTTTCGCTTTCCTCAATGCCGCATTATTTGCGCGTGCAAATCCCGCGTTGGATTTGTTGGCGATCACCGTCACCTGCGGGAAATCCTTTCGGAGCATTTCGACGCTTCCGTCGTCCGAGGCATTGTCAACAACGATCACCTCTCCGCGGATCCCCTTCATCGCCTTCCGGAGGGAGATCAACGCGTGGTGCAGAAAGTCACGCACGTTGTAGTTGACAATGATGACGGAAACTTGGGGGATAGAGCGATATGATCGCTTAGAAGGCATCGAAGAGACTTTGAATCTTGAGCCGCCACACGAGCCACGCAGCCTCAAACATGATGTGGCCGGACATTTTGGAGACACCTACGCGGCGGTCGACGAAGACGATGGGAATCTCGCAGACACGAAAGCCCTTCTTCCATGCAAGGAAATTGGTCTCTATCTGAAAGGCGTAACCGTTGGAATTGATCGCATCCAGTTTGATGCTTTCGAGAACCCTGCGCCTGTAACATTTGAACCCCCCTGTCGCGTCGCGAACAGGCATTCCCGTGACGTACCTTGTGTACATGTTTGCAAGAAGGCTGAGCATGAGCCGGCGCATCGGCCAGTTTACCACATTTACGCCGGAGATATAGCGCGATCCGATCACCAGATCGTAATCCTTTGCCTTCTGCAGCAGCCTCGGGAGCTCATTCGGATCGTGTGAAAAATCCGCGTCCATCTCAAAAACGAATTCGAAATCATCTTGAAGTGCGTATTTGAATCCGGCCACGTAGGCGGTTCCCAATCCCAGTTTTGCCGGCCGTTCGATCAAATGGACCCTCTTGTCGGTGTCCTGCATGAGCTTCACCAGGCCGGCGGTTCCGTCAGGGGAATTGTCGTCGACGATGAGTACTTCGAACTCCCTGCCCAACGCGAGAATGCGTGGCACGAGCTGGGGAATATTATCGGCTTCGTTGTAAGTAGGGATGACGACGAGAGAACGACTCATGGAATCCGGGTTGATGATGTTACGATTTTGGAATTAGAACAGCAAAAACCACAAAGGCACAAAGCGCACCAAGGTCTTTGGGCCCTTTGTGTCTTCGTGGTGAAATTCTCCAAGAAACGCTATGACGCAAGGCCTTTTCGGAGCGCGGAGACAATAAAGGATTGCTGGTCTTCCGTCAACTCCGTGTGCATGGGAAGCGAAAGAACCTCGCGAGCTGCCTGTTCGGTGACAGGGAAGGTCCCATCCGGCTTTCCCGCGGCCTGAAATGCCTGCTGGCGATGCAGTGGAATAGGATAATAGATGGCGTGCGGGATTTTTTGCCCGGTCAGGCTTTTCACGACGGCATCGCGGTTCTTCAGTCGTACGGTGTACTGATGATAGATATGATTGCTGTACTGCGCCTCATGCGGAACAACGACGTCCGCGCCCCGCAGTAATTCATTGTAGCGATGAGCCGCTTTCCTGCGCGCGTCACGCCATTGGTCGAGATACTTGATCTTCACGTTGAGGATTGCTGCCTGCAGTGAATCAAGACGACTGTTCACACCCAGAATCTCGTGGATATATCTCGTTTTCGAGCCGTGAACAACGATCATCCGCATTCTTTCGGCAACATGATCGTCATCGGTCACCACCATGCCTGCATCGCCGAAGGCACCCAGGTTCTTGCTTGGGAAAAAGCTGATGGCGCCAATGGCACCGATGCTGCCGACCTTCTTCCCCTTGTACTCCGCTCCCATCGCCTGCGCAGCATCCTCGATCACGGGGATCCCGTGTTTTCCGGATATCTTCATGATCGGATCCATATCGGCCGATTGCCCGTACAGGTGAACCGGGATCATCGCCTTCGTTTTCGAGGTGATTGCCTTTTCAACCAACGCCGGGTCGATATTAAAGGTGGCGGGGTCGATATCGGCATAGACCGGTTTTGCACCCAGCAGGGCAATGGTCTCTGTTGTCGCAACAAAGGTGAACGGCGTTGTGACGACCTCATCGCCCGGACCGACTCCAAGGGCCATCAACGCCACCTGGAGCGCGTCTGTCCCCGAGGCGCAGCCGACAGCGTGCTTCACGCCAAGATACCGGGCGGCAGACGATTCGAATTCCTTTACTGCGGGTCCAAGAATGAATTGCCCGGAATCCAGAACGCGGTGGACGGCTTCGTCAATCTCGGGTTTAATCTTCTTGTACTGGCCTACAACGTCGACCATGTGGATGGTCATATACTCGTTGGTTTCGGGTTAGAAGTTACAGGTTTCAGGTTTCGAGTTTCAGGTTGTAGCTGATTGCTGACCGCTGACAGCTATCCTATGTGTGTCCTTTTCCTCTCAGCATCACATACAATGTATTGAAAAGTATCTTCAAATCCATCCGCCACGACATGTTCTCAATGTAGAACAGATCATACTTCAGTTTCGTTTTCACATCTTCCACTGACTGGTCGTACCGATATTTGATTTGCGCCCAGCCGGTGATTCCAGGACGAACTTTCAGACGTCTTCTATACAACGGAAGTTCCTTGTCAAGCTTGTCAACAAAGTAAGGCCGCTCGGGCCTTGGCCCCACCAGGCTCATATCGCCAACGAACACATTGATAAATTGCGGAACCTCGTCGACGTGCAGCCTCCGGATGATACGCCCCACCGGTGTCACCCTTGGATCGTTTTTCTCGGCCCATTTCGGTCCGGAAATCTTTTCAGCGTCCGCGCGCATCGAACGAAACTTCACCATCGTGAACACGCGCCCGTTACGCCCCACGCGTTCCTGTCTATAGAATATTGGCCCCCGCGAAGTGAGCCTCACTGCAAGGGCGACAAGAATCCAGAGTGGAAGACCGGCCAAAAGGATCGTGCCCGATGCCAGAAAGTCGATGAATCTCTTCATCGCCTCTTCCCAGGGCTTCATGATGACGGGATTCACTTCGATGAGGGGAAAGCCATAGATCGAGCTGATCCTCGCCTGGCCGCTGACGATATCATAGAGATCGGGAATGATCTTCATTCCCACCTCATGACCGTTGCAGTACTTGATGATATCCAGCAGACGGCCGTGCTCGGTCGAATCAAGACCAATCAACACCTCCCTCACCTGCCGCTCCCCAAGAAGTTGAGGCAGCGCATCCAGGGCGCCCAGAACGGGGACCGATTGATATTCCATCCGCTTACGACGTTTCGGGGTGCGTTTTTCCGCCGTAACAAATCCGATCAACTGATAACCCAGAGCGGGATATTTCTGAACCATATCGCACAATTCGTGGGCCTTCTTTGACCACCCGACAATCAGCGTGTTCCGTGTACCTATTCCTGCTTCGAGCAGACTCTTCTGGATCGCACGGATGGAAAGCCGGCCAACGCTGACGAACACGAACAGCATAAGCCAGTAGGCAAGAATCAGCCCCCTGGCGGACGAAGACGAGCTCGACGACTGGTCATCCATCAAAACCAGGAAGAAAAGTGCCAGCGTTCCGACGGCGGTTGTCCGAAACAGGGTCATCACCTCATCGAGGCGGGACTGTGCATACCATTGCCGGTAGAGGCCGAAGAATGCGAACCAGAGGAGCCAATAGATATAGATGACAATCATCGGCACCCACATTTCCGGCTCAATCGCGTAACCAAAGAGGCCGCTCCGGATGCGGATGAAGTAATACACAACGAACGCGGCGTTCACCGTGAGAAGATCGAGAACGAAGAGCAATATTTTCTCTGTTCGCCTGGTCATACGCTCTTTTTCGCCACGTCACCTTCGGAGGTGTTCCCGGGAAGAGTCATTGTTCTGACAGCCCTGAATCCGATCAACAAGAGCGGTGCATAGGATAAGAAAAAGATCCCTAATTCCAGAACACTTCGTTGCGGCCCTTCTCCTTCCCCAAGGATCCCGGGGATAACGCCAAAAAGGAGAACCATCGCATACACTGCCGGCCCGTAATTGAAAATGACCTCTTTGAGGAGCCTGTTTCCCGAAAACCGGAACGGATAAAAAGCTCCCATCATCGAGAGGCTCGAGTACCAGAGAATCGCAGCGACCATGCCAAAGCTGAGAGCCTGCAAGCCCGATGCAAACCTCAATGAAGCCCAGAAAACCATACAGCCCCCCAAGAGAGCCGCCGCCTCAAGAACAAGCAGGAACTTCCCTTTTCTGGCGATGACTAGAAGAGCCGACGTCGGCGGAATCAAAACTGAAAGCATCGCTCCCGGAAGCAGGACCACGATGACCGAAACAGAAAGCTCATACGCCGGCAGGAACCAGTGAATGATAACTTTTGAAACGATGAGAACCAAGCCTGTGAATACCGGGCCCAGCACTGCAGAGGCACGCAAGAGTCGAAAAAAGAGCTGCGCCACATCCTCAAGGGAATTGCGGCGGCCAAATGCTTCGCTTGCGCTCGGGACAAACACGGTGCTCAGAGACTGAGAGAACATGAGCGGGACTTGCATCGCGAGCGCCGCGAGGCCGTAGATCCCCAGATCCGAAGGGGTCAAAATGAACGAACCGATCACACGATCGAGATTCAAGATCAGAAGCTGAACAAGTGCCACCGTGAAAAGGAGAAATCCCGTATTCAGCAGCATCCTGAGCTTTAAAATATTCGCGAGGGGCCGCGGAGGCAATCGAAGCACCATGCCAAAATATCCGACATTGAGAACGGCAGCAAGAAGAAATCCGATCAACGCTCCCAGCACACCCTGAAATGCTGCGAGGGTACAGACCAACGCGGTTCGTGTCACTTCAAATCCGATTTCCAGCTTGCTCGAAAGAACGAACTCGTGCCTTGTTCTGAGAATCATGTACGAGAATCGGGAAACCTGCTCAGCCACAATGACAAGGCCCGCGATGATGAGAGCTGATTGAGGCCACCCCATGGTCGGGATTCCGAGGATTCCAAGAAGAGAAAGAACAAGGAGGGCAATCGAGGAAAAGAAAAGAATTCCGCCGAATAATATCCGCTCGACATGCACTACCTCGTCATGACGTTCCTGTCCCCGGAAATAAGGAATTTCCCTGTCTCCCGCGTGACGCAGGCCTCCGTGAACAAGATCCCCGTATGCCAGAACAAGAGAAAGGACAACCCAGTACCCGAAGTGTTCAGGATCAAGGACCCGGGCGAGCACAAGATTCCTCACCGCGCTCAACACCATGATGACATAACGGGCGGAAGAAAAGAGGAGGCTGTCCCTGAAGATCTTCATGAGTGGCTTGGGCGAGGCATGGGCAGTCCAATGAGGTCAGACATTTGCGCG